>ERZ1292630.1727-Hain-H41-02um-R3-1727-length-21015-cov-7_pt1 | contig 21015 bp, 24 predicted proteins | sample MGYA00564408_ERZ1292630 | MGnify/ENA primary metagenome ERZ1292630 (study PRJEB36523, sample SAMEA6512641) | groundwater metagenome | collected 2019-01-08 | study: AquaDiva: Metagenomics assemblies of 32 groundwater samples
AGCTTCTTAAATTCATCTCGGGCCTCTTTCCAGCGATCACCTAAGGCATAGAATTTATTGCAGGGGATTACAGCATTTAACGAATCCACCATTTGTGCTGGGGTTACACAATCACCCTCGATTCGATCTAATAGAATCTGCAACCTAAAAATAATCAGCATGACATCGATGGGCACAGTCTTGTCGACTTTAATATTCCGTATTTCTTTAACTCCGACTCCCGATTCCAGCTTTTCCAAAACCACAATAAATGGATTGCAGACGTTTGTCGGCGTTCCGTTTTGTGACACACCCATGAAAGTTTCGCCGACCTTCGCTTTCTCAGCGCCTTGAATAGCACACTCAAACGCACGAATTAACGGATGCGGCATGTAGTCAGGATTTTTCTTGAATTGTCTATGGATATAATCCAAGAAAATTCGCATGCCATCACCAAAGAAATCAAAATCAATCTTTTCGTTCATATGACCTAAGTAATAGATTAATAAAATTTTTGTTCTTCTGATTTATCGTTTTTTCTAAAGCGGCTTTCTCGGATAGTGACTTCTTGATATCTCTCCCAGCGAAAAGCAAGGACACGACTGTGCCGTATGGAGGCGGGATAAACCCCGCAAAAAATCCAGCGGATGTAATTGGAATGTCCTTACGCACTATCTTGTTAACTTGTGCCTGCAAAACCCCTATTTCAGAATCTTGCTTTGCGAATGCATCTTTTAAATTTGCCTCGACTTGTTCGCCGACGACAATTAAATCCTTATCTTTTTTGGCTTTTAAATCAGTGACTCCTTGCCGTAACACACTACGCATATACTCCAATTTATTCTCTGCCCTCATTACTGTGATCGCTGATAGGGGCACTTTACTAATCCAATTAAACTTTTCACTCTGTAAGGCCGTTGCTATTGCCGCGTCCATATCAACGCCGCCCATCTCATAATTAAAGAAAAACCATGGCAATTCATAATCATAAATTGGCTCTGCAACCAGCTTCTCGCAGAAATATTTGTGTTCTTGAACCCGAATAAACTGCGATCGCAAATAAATGCCAAAATCCCAACCAACGGATTCCTTTTCTTTAAATTTGGCAAATTTCCCTGTGTTGCTAAAATCTGTCAGAAACTCTTGAAATGACTCCTGCGATGCGAAAACACGCGGCAATAATTCAGGGTGTTTAAACTGCTTAAATAGCCCGTCCGCAGTCGTTTCCTTCTCCAAATAATCAAGACAGGCTTCTCCGCTCTCCAGCTTAACGTCAAGCACCCTCCCGACATAGGCCGCTAGATTTTGATCAGCCGTGGCAATCAAGCCGTTCCTATCCTCTTGATTGACGAGGTGTAAATTGATAGGAAGAATCAAGATCACCTTGTGCGGTGAATCCAAAAGGGCTAAATCTTTAAGTTTCCATATATTAAAGACATGCCGAATTAACTTTTGGAGATAATATTTCCTGTCGAGGATTATTTGTTTTTGAAACAGTGTGAGATTATAAATAGGATCGGCGAGGATAACAGTATCGATATAAAAAGCCGAACGCTTAACAAAATTTTCGAGAATAACCGGCGATATATCGCCAGAATAGAGGCATTTTAGGGAATCTTGCTGTTTAACATATTCGACGACGAGTTTTAAATTCTTTTGCCAAAAATCATTTATTTGTTCATCTATATCATCGATCGCATCTATAATTAAATCGGAGACCAGAGGATATCGCGCCATATGTGTTGCTAGATCAATATGGCTGTCTTCATCTTTACCAAGGTGATGCTTAATGCTTCCAAAATATAAATCGATGATATTAAAATATTCGGAAAGGATATTGTTGATTTCTTTTGAAGATACGGCCATGCGTCCTCAATTCTCACTAAATGCCTAATGAACTAACAATTCAAACCTCTACTCTAACTGGCGTAAAGATTCAACATGCGAAAACTGTAATATTCTTAAACGTGTCACAGTAAAATGTCACAGTATGCTACAGTAAAATCATCTATTCTTTTACAGGTAAAATGCCTGAAATTTGTGCCGGGGTCTGAGGCGTGTGAAGATCTCTCCATAATTCCATAGCATTCGCCGTACGGAAGGACACATGCCTTCTAAGGGCTTTTTCAAGAGCAAAACTATACGGGGATGGAAGTTGCAACGCCATCTCTCGAGGTTTTCCATTGCTAATTTCTTCACGTGTAAAACGCAACTCTTTTGAATAAGCTAATTCGAGCAACAAAAGTCCTGTGTGATAGATGTCTATGTGATGGTCAATAGGGCCAAACTCTGCTGAATTTATAACCTCCGGCGGAAGCATCCATTCTGCCCTTGTATTCTTTGCATCTATTTCATTGAACAATTTTGCAACGCCTAAATCACCAAGCTTAAACTGCAATATTTGATTGTTCTGAGGAATCATTTCATCCTTAACCAGAGCAGTAAATACATTTCCCGAATGAATATCTTGATGAACATAGCTATTAAGATGCAAATAATGGACTGCCTGCAAGAGTGAACGAGCAATCGGCATTAGCCAATTTAATCCATTAAATTTTTCAAGAGAGAATAGCTGTTTCACTGACCAATGGCACCGCTCGGTTATAATGTAAAATGTATCCCTAAATTCAAATGCATCGAACACAAAAGTAATATGAGGATTACGAAGTTGCAGAAGCTTAATGAATTCCTCGGTTGCAGAGGCTTTTACCTTTTCATACGTATCTCTCGGCTTCAAAACCTTGGCCGCCAGATCATTCTCCCATATATCTTTGCACGCATAGACTACACCAAAATTACCTTCCCCAATTAGCTCACCCATTGTGTAGCTGTTTCCTGTCGCCATGCTGGTAATGATTTCTCCGGCAGTCGGAGGAATAACCATCTTTGCTGGAGGTTCTATGCTCGGGGTTTCGGACTGTGGTATTTGTAATGTCATATTTTATTTAATCTGGACCTTAATTCCATTATGCCCTTCATGGACATATCCCGGCCTTGTAACGGTGGGGGATAATTACAATCTTCCTGTCCCCATATCCACTTATAAGCTTTCATCAAAACTTCTGGATCTTCTTTACAAGGATTATTGAGATTAACTTGCTGAAGGATATCGTCAGGATCCTCGCCATGAAAAACCCGTTCTAATGCGTCTATGATTGGGATTGTGTCGGCAGGAGAAATTTTGCCCTTTTCCTCTAAATCATCTAAAATATTTTTGTGCGATATTAGCCATAACGAATTGTCGCCCGGCTGAAATATCCACACCATAAAATCGTCACGCTTAATTGTGCCAAAAACGAATTTACCACCGGGCTTGGTAATAACTATTTTTCTGCCGTCACTGAGTTGTTCGACTTCGTATCCACGATACTTTATGCGCTCCAATTCTTGCCGGAATTTATCACGCTCCTGATTTTTTATCGTTAAAGGAGTTAAATCGATTTCGTGGGTGTATATATTTCTCTTTGGTTTGCTCTTATTAGCCATTTTACCCCAAATCAGTATTCAGCATACTATCTTTAAAGATGGATTTATTTTCACCGTCTGACGGTTTTCTAAAAATAAACAAATGTTCATGCATAATCAATAAGAAGTCTTTATCCTGAGCCCCCCAATACCTTGTCGTCGCGCAATTGTGCTGAACCTTGATGACGTCTTCTTTTAAAATAAATCCGGCTTTTAGAAAACGTTGCATTACAGAAAAGGCCAGCGGGACATAATGCCTGCGACGTCGAGTGTCGCCGATGAGAATAGCGCAGTATTTACCGGGCTTTAATACTCGATAGCACTCTTGGGCAACTTTTTCGATTTCGTCGCAAAACTTCTGCAGATTGCTAATTGCAGAAAGATCCCCTTCAACGGATTTGGCCCCATACTTAATTATGTTTAAATATGGCGGGTGAGTTGCGACGAGGTCAATACTGTCATTTTCCACAGACTTTAGAGAGCTTGCATCGCCTTGCTTGATAACCGGCTCATAACATTTCTCACAACTGAATTTGCATGATTCTTGAGCCAGCTTGACAACCTCGGGATGGATATCAAAGCCTATCCCCTGACGACCTAAAGATTTCGCTTCGATCATCGTGGTACCACTACCAACCATAGGGTCTAAAACAGATTCGCCTTCTTTGGAATAGAGCCGGATGAGATTACTGGGGATTTGAGGGGCCCAATTACCGCGATATTTTGCGTTATGGGTTAACCATTTACCACGATTGGGAAACGACCATACTGTTGTAGTCTGAAGTTCTGATTCATTTTGAACGCACTTGTCTTCCATTGAATATTATCCCTCACTGTTTCCTCAGCTATGCTTTCCTCACCGGCAATCCCAGCCACGCCAGCGGTAATTCATTAAATCTATAATGGCAATTAACGCTGTGTATGTATTCCAGAACATCTTTATATTCCGGCTTTTTAAACCAATCACTCAAAACGTAAACATATTCGACTTTTAGGCCTAAAGACGAGACCAACTTCAGATACTGTTTACGTTTAAAATCGCAAGTCTGGAGCTTCTCGTCTACCGAACCAGCTACCTGCTGATATTTAACCTCAATAATAAAAAGTGTTTCTCTTACGATCACAAGCAACGCGTCATCAGGTAAAAGCTTCTTAGAGATAAGCCCTTTCCATTCGACGCCTTCCTCGGTCAAATATTGATAAAACTCATACTTGCGAAAACATCTTGCAACAATCTTTGCCTCAAAATACACACCCATACCGGCTTTGCCGGAAACCTTCTTTATTTCATACCCGAGAATCGCTCCTAAAAGTTTTTGAAAATCGACTTTTCTTTCAAAGTTTAAGCCAGTCTGAGTATTTGCTCCTCCGACACCGCCTGTCTTCATATAATTTCTCCTCTCAACAATCTATTAATAGTTCATTACCAAAATCTCAGTTATCGAACCCCTGCGTTCGGCATTGCAGTTAATAAGTCGAGTTGCATTCAAGCGCTCAATACGATACCCGCGATACAAATCATCAAAAAAATTATCGTTAGGATTGACGTTCTTGGGATCGGAATTGCTGAGCATAACACAAGCATCCTTCTTATCCAATTCCCCATATACTTTTCTCAGGCGTTTTTGTTCTTGGTCATCAAAAATATCTTTTGAATAACTCGTAAAGCTCGCAGTCGTACTTATGGGGCGATAGGGCGGGTCAAAATAAACAAATGACTCATTGTCTGCATACTCAAGGCATTGCGCAAAATCACCGCAGAAAATCTCGGCTTTCTGCAATAACTCACTTACAGCATAAAGATTGTCTTCATTACATATAGTGGGATTCTTATACCGTCCAAACGGCACATTAAATTCACCCTGCGAATTTACGCGGTATAAACCATTAAAACAAGTTTTATTTAGGAAGACTAAGAGTGCAGTCCGGCGAACAACACTATTAGATACTTTTCTACGTAAAAATACATTAAATTCTTCGCGCTTATCGTAATATAGTTTTTCTTTGCCTTTTTCAGAGGCAGAAATATACTCCAGCTCTAACTGACCTAATTCTTTAATCAACTTCCCGATATTTTTTTGAATAACTTGATAACAAACATTTACAGAAGGATTAATTTCATAGAGATAGGCAGATTCAAAATCGTACTGTTCTGACAGCCAAAAGAAAAGAGCGCCACCGCCCAAGAAAGGTTCGAAATATTTTTTTATGCGCCCTGTTTTAAAAGCAGGTGGTAGATGCAAAGCAATTTGGTCAATCAATTGCCCTTTGCCTCCAGCCCATTTTAAAAATGGTTTAATTTGTCGTTCTGTGGTAATCATTTTTACCTCAAAGCTTAGAAATTATTGTTACAACCACACCCTGAACCTGAAAATCCTTTGTCAAAACAATCGGTTGATGTTTTTTATTTTTTGATCGCGGCTTTAAGATAACCGTTTCGCCTGACGCATGAAATTCCTTCACTGTTGCTCCATCGTCAATTAACGCTACCACCATATCACCATTTTGAGCTGAAGTCTGCTGTCGAATGAGCAGTAAATCACCATCATTTATTCCCTTTTGGTTCATTGAATCGCCTTCAGCCCTTAACAAAAAATATTTATGTGGTGGCTGTGCCAATTTAGTAGAGATAGAAATCATGGCCTCGACATTTTCTTCAGCTAGCACTGGAATACCGCAGGAAACATGCCCTACCAAAGGCACATCAACAGTCTTAGCCCTCACTGTGTAATCCTCTATATCTTTGACAAACTGAAAATTGCCATCCTGTTTGCGGCGTAGAATTCCTTTCTTGACAAAATTGTCGTAAATCACAGCGGCAGATCGTGGAGAGCGATAACCTAAGGAAGACATAAGTTCACGGACAGATGGAATTCTTCCCCTGTGCATAAGGGAATTACGAATCGCACGGAGGGCTTCTAATTCTCTATTGGATATTGCTTGGGCTTCCATACATACACCAGTATACAGAATGAATGTTATTTGTCAACACTTTTTGTATTCTCAGCGGCACCTATTGTTAATTCACCATCCTCAAAACATCCCCGAACATCTTTTCAGATACCTGATAAATTCAACCATTTCTGAGGGATTGGGGACGCTTATTTCTTCCTCAGGCAAAGAAAAACCCTCGCACGAATGTGGCTCGTTTGAGCCTCGGTTCGCATGAGGGTAATAAATGGGGTGGGTGACGGGGATCGAACCCGCGAACCTTCAGAGCCACAGTCTGACGCTCTAACCAATTGAGCTACACCCACCATATGCTAACACCAATGGACAATGCAATGACAATTTCTACAAAGCCACTCAAGATTCTCGATCTTATTATTTTTTCTACTACCGTCTTTGTGATGGACTGTTAATACGCGTTTATCAATAAGGCCGCAACACCTACACTTCTCTTCTATGCCTACTTTCTTTAACAAGTTTCGATAGACGTTTTCACCTGAAATCCAATTTGGCGCATTAACCCCGCAACGAACATTTTGGTTTTCCCAAGAACAATGACAAGAAACAGAACAAAAAAACTTCTTACTTTTTGACTTCTTAAAATCACGCGGAGTTCTATAAATACTTTTACCGCAATAATCGCATTTTAGCCACTTGCCTTTTTTTTGCGCTTTAGAGTGACACCTTATAGAACAATATTTTCCCCAGCCTTTTTTGGCGTGAAACTTCTTAACTAATATTTTCTTACCACAAATAAGGCATTTTTTTTCTATCATGCACTAATCTTATCAAAAAACAGTATTTATGTCAATATAATGCAATAGACCACAATCTGATACCATAACCAATAAATCTATTGCTGTTCTTGAGGAGGTGCTTCTTTTTTAAACGGCTCCTCAATCGCATTCTTTAATTCTTTACCGATAGAAAACGTGCCTTCAATAAGCGCCTTTGAGATATCGGCAACTCCTTTAACTGCGCCGCCTACAACCTTCCCGGGGAAAGCGACAATGTTTTCTGTGATACCGCCTCCTTTGCGCATCTCCGAAAGCTTGCCTTCAAAAGCATTTTGTATATTTGAAAAATTAAATTTGAATTTATCAAGTTTAGTTTTAACAGTAAAATCAAGCACAACCTTACCCTCATTAGCTGCTTTAAACATCGCTAAAACCGTATCGGTAATCACGGAGGCCTTTTCCTGGCTTTCATCAGGGCCAAGCGGCCGACGGACAATATCCAACAACTCAAGATGGCACTGCGCGTTTACATCGTTATTCATCCCATGAATATCGCTTGAAAAATTAAGTTTTGCCTTTTCAATCCGCGCGCTCTTAAGATCAACCCAAAAATAATAATAAGGGTATAAATATACCGCGTCGATATTGCTTATTCTTAATTTTGCCTGGATATCCTTTTTTGTCAAATTTACCCAACCGGTAGCATCAATCTTTACTATCGTATCTTTTTCATTCCAAGGAATATCGCCTTCGATTTCAAAATAAGTCATTATCTTAGACTTAAGAGTATAAACATTATCGATTTTGATATCTACATTTTTAAGGCTAATTGCCAAACCTTCCTTATTTACAACCTTATCTATCAGATTAATCTTAGCACCCCTGATGCGCAGGCGTTTGATAAATAATTCCGGCGTGCCAGGCCTCTTTTTTTCCGTAACAAGCTCTAATGGAACAACTGGTGCCTCTAGAGGCGGAGTCAGCTCATAATATATTTCAGGACTTAATATATTAATGCTGTTAAAGCCGATTTTCCCGGTTAATAACCCCAACAAACTCATGGACGCGGAAATTTCATTTACTTTAAGCCCTTCACCAACTTTTAACTCTTTTATCAGCAAATTAACCGGGGGTAAAATATACAATGCGTCGATAGTGGTTTTAGTATTTGTAAGCTCGCTGATCTGCGCAATTATTATTTTTTTCCCTTTAATGAGAATGAACAAATTAGCCGAAATATAAAATAATAATAAAACTACGGCTAAAATCAGGAATATACGTGTTGATAATCTCATAAAATTTGCCTATTTGTTACATTATTTAATGCGCCTGGGCCGAATCGGACGGCCAACCACCTGCTTAGCGTACCGCACCGAATTACTTCGGCCAAAATAGTTGCGGTCTGGACTATGTCTTCACCATTTCAGGTGTGTGGCGTATAGTCTCTGAGGACTCTCGTTTCATTACTCGATAATCATCTGCCCAACTAACATACTTACCCTGATTATTACGGGTTTTATCAAAACGGATAACTTTAGGGCTACTTTTGGTATTTGGAACATAAAGAACTATTTCTTTTTCTGGACAATAGATCGCATAAAAATCAAAATCATTCTCATTATAAGATTTCATATGCGTTCCATGCCTATCAGCCCAACTAGTCCTAAACTTGATTTCAACCGTTCCATTATCCTGCAAAGCAACATACTTCACCTGCAACTTAACAGCATCTCCACTAACAGAGATTGCCACAATATCATAAGGTTGATGTTCTGACAAAGGAATACACGGAACATAACCTTTGATTGCAAGATCAGCAATACACTTTGCAACCCCTATATCCGCCTTGACTTTTGTATGATGCAAAATCACCTCGCTTTCGTTGGACATTTGACTACCTGTAAGTTAAACGGTTGCCTGCAAATAATCCTAAATACGTTTTTAGGAGATCCTTGCATACAGCCACATGCACTCTATATGTTTTTTTCCATATAGAGGCTCCTTTAGAAGGCAGGTGCTCTATCCATTTGAGCTACAGGCGCGTCTTTTATTACGAAAAAATTCACTCAATAACCCAGCGCAATCTTTAGCAAGTATACCACCTTCAACTTTCAAGCGATGGTTTAACTTTTTATGATGCGCGATATTTATTACCGAGCCGCAGGCTCCTGTTTTAGCGTCTTTGGCCCCAAAATAAACCGCATCAAGCCGCGCCAAAACAAGCGCTCCGGCGCACATACTGCAAGGTTCTATTGTCACATAAAGGCTTGCGCCTTGAAGCCATTTGTTTCCGAGATGATTAGTAGCAGAAGTTAAAGCAAGCATTTCGGCGTGAGCAGTAGGATCTTTAAGCATTTCAACCTGATTATGCGCGCGGGCAATAATCTTTTCTTTATACACCACTACCGCGCCTACCGGAACATCATCTTCCTCACCGGCAAGCCGCGCTTCTTTCAAAGCCTCCTGCATAAAAAAAACACTGCGGCTAATCATTATTGATACTCCTCGCCAAAGCGCTCGTAAATATTGTCCCCGTCGGTCTTCGTCCAGACGGTTCCAATATTTACTTTGCTGGCTTCGGAGTAATTTACCGACGGTGAAATAGGGTAAATTTAACGCGCCTGACTGGATTCGAACCAGTAACAACCAGCTCCGTAGGCTAGTGCTCTATCCAGTTGAGCCACAGGCGCAAATTTATTCTAACTTATTATTGTATTATTATATGGTGATTATGACAAGGGAATTTTTTACAGCGAAAGGCCGTAATTGTACGCTAAACGGGCTGCGCGGGCAATGAAATTTTTTGACGGCTTTGCGTTTCCGTTATGATGTTTTGTTAACACACAAACCAATATATCAGTTTTAGGCATAAAGATTATTCCCGCATCATGACAAACCCCTTTTTCAAGCCCGGTCTTATGCGCTACAAGAACATCTTCGGGAAGCTTTGCCGGAATACGGTCGCGAATCTTCTGTTTTTTGAGCAACTCAAGACAAAACCGGGAATATCTCGGGTTGATTAATCTTCCCCGATAAATCTGCTCAAGCAGATAACTTATATCTTTAGCAGAAGTGTAATTTTCTCTTCCGCGGTTTCGCCCCCGAAAATCCATCATTTTCCGGCTAAGATTTGTATCCTTAAGGCCAAGAATTTTAAAAGAGCCCTCAAAATAATCCATACCAAAACGGCTGATTACCATATTAGTGGCGGTATTATCGCTTGCAGCAATCATAAACTCAAAAAGTTTTTCTAAACTAAATTCTAACCCGGAAGGAAAACTCTTAAGTTGGCCTGAGCCAAGGACTTTATGCTCTCCTTTAAGCCGTAACTTTTCCTGCATGCTAAGCTTTCCATCCTTAACTGCTAACAATGCTCCTGCTAGAATCGGAATTTTTGCAAGGCTTGCGGCGGCAAAACGCTTATCGGCATTAATACGTATCTGCCAACCGGAAGACAAATCTTCGATAATTATCCCCACATCTCCTGGAAAATTATTTAACTCTTGCTTTATCTGGCTCTCAAGCATTACCCAGGAAGCTTTCCGTTTCTCTAAAGCAATCCTTTTTGCCTTCACATCCAAATAAGCATTGCGCGCTAAAAAAATCCCTCCGCCTATTAAAGCCAAAATCACAATTACCAAAATAAGAGGAAAAAATTTTTTTAACATCTTTAATTTTTATTACGGACTATTTTTTTTATGCGCGCCAGGTCAAAACTATCTCCCGGGCATTCGGTAGCTCTTCCTTCGATATCCTTATGCCTGCGGATGTTACTTACGGAAATATCATATTTTGCCACTAACACCTTTAATAATTTTGTCAGCGCTTCTTCCTGCCCTGCGGTCATTTCCTGACGGTTGTAATCACCCACCAAACAAATCTGGATATCACGTTTACGATTGACTTCTTTCTGTTTTCTCCAGCGCCAGCCAACTTCGATCTCTCCATCACCTGAACCTTTGCCATTTCCGACCACAAAATGATAAAATAACCCGCCCATCTTGCGCATCCTATGATTACGGTCAAAGGCTTCGGCACTGCCTTCTAATGTCGCGCTATGATGTAAAGTAATATATTTCCATTTTACTTCATATTGTTTTTTCCCAACGACTTGCTCGATAGAAGCATATTCTCTAGGATGATACGGAGCTATATATAAAGGAACGGGCGCGCGCGGAATAAAAAGCCGTTCCCCCACTCCCAACTGACCGGGATTACGAATCCCATTTACGCGCATTAGCTCTTTTAAATCAACGTTATAAACTTTTGAGATAGAATACAGGGTTTGTCCGCTTCCGACAATATGGTAAGTACCTGTTGGAGGAGGAACAGATACGTAAGGAGTAGTCGCGCAGCCTGATAACCAAATCACTGCAGGTAAGATGATCCAGGATAAAAAATTTATTAATTTCACTTATTCTTGTAGCAGGTTTTTGCCGGTAAGGCGCTTAGAGGCTTCAAGATATTTCTGCGTAGTTTTTTTCACAATCTCATCCGGTAGATTTGGCGCCGGAGGAGTTTTATTCCAATCAAGTGACTCTAAGTAATCACGCACAAACTGTTTATCAAAACTCGGCTGTCCTTTACCAGGTAAGTACTCATCTTTTGGCCAAAAACGCGATGAATCAGGAGTCAGGATCTCATCAATCAATATAATTTCGCCATTATACAAACCAAACTCAAATTTAGTATCGGCAATAATGATCCCTTTTGATTCAGCGTAACGGCTTGCTTCAATATAAAGCTTTAAACTTAATTCTTTTATCTTTGCTGCAACATCCTTACCGACAGTCTTCTCAACATAATCCTGCGCTACATTCATATCATGGCCGACATCGGCTTTTGTCGAGGGAGTAAAAATCGGCTCCGGCAATTTGCTTGATTCTTTTAAACCGGGTGGAAGTTTTATTCCACAGATGGTATTTGTTTTTTGATATTCTTTCCAACCAGAGCCGGAAAGATAACCGCGCACCACGCATTCAACAGGTAAAGAATTTGCCTTGACTACTACCATTGAGCGGCCTTTAAGGGCGTCGCTATATTTTGCCACAGCCGCAGGATATTTACTAACGTCTGCAGAAATTAGATGATCCCGGACGATTTTTTTTGTGAAATCAAACCAGAACAGGCTCAATTGGGTCAGGATCTCTCCCTTATGAGGAATTCCTGTCGGCAAGATAACATCAAAGCAAGATATTCTATCAGTAGAAATAACTAAGAGTTTATCTGCAAGATCATAAACATCTCTTACTTTACCGCGTTTAAATAATTTTAAATCTTTAAAATCAGTCTGTAATAAAACAGGTTTACTCATCGGATTTTAGGCGGAGTAGCAGGTTCTTATACTCCTGCCATAATTCTTCGGGGAAATCTTTTTTAAACTGGGCGCAGAATTTCTTTATATCTTTTAATTCTTCAACCCAGGAATTCTTATCAATATCTAAAAGTTTATCAAGGGTGCCCGCCGGTAAATTTAATCCGGTCATGTCGATATCAGAGGAATACGGAACGTAGCCAATGGGAGTCTTTTGCGCCTTGACCTTATTGTTACAGCGGTCTAATACCCATTCAATCACCCTTAAATTCTCGCCAAAACCCGGCCATAAAAATTTCCCGTTTTCATCGGTCCTAAACCAGTTCACGCAAAAAATCTTCGGGGCCTTTTCCATGCGTTTACCCATAGCCAGCCAATGTTTAAAATAATCCGCCATATTATAACCGCAAAAAGGAAGCATTGCCATAGGATCCCGGCGGACTTTACCGACTTGGCCGACTTGAGCGGCAGTTAATTCAGAAGCAACACTCGCCCCCACAAAAACACCGTGCTGCCAATTAAAAGATTCATAAACAAGCGGGGCAAGATGCTGCCTGCGGCCGCCAAAAACAATCGCAGAGATCGGCACACCATGATGCTGTTCTAATCTAAATGATGCAACGGGACAATTAACAATCGGAGCAGTAAATCGGCTGTTCGCATGCGCCCCTAAAATAAGTTTTCCTTCGGCATCACGCATTCCCGGTTTCCAAGGCCTACCCTGCCAATCAATGCCTTCCTGCGGCACTTCTCCGTCAGCGCCCTCCCACCAGACTGTTTTATCCGGTTTGAGCACTACATTTGTATAAATGGTATTCTTCTTTATAGTTTCAACCATATTCGGATTACTTTTTGAATTTGTCCCCGGGGCAACACCAAAAAATCCGGTTTCAGGATTAATAGCCCAAAGAGAGCCGTCAGAATCAACGCGCATCCAGGCAATATCATCGCCCACAGTCCAAATTCTGTAACCTTTTATCTTCAGGCCTTCCGGCGGTATAAGCATAGCAAGGTTAGTTTTTCCACAGGCGCTTGGGAAAGCAGCGGCAATATATTCGATGTGGCCGTTAGGCTCCTCCACCCCCATAATCAGCATATGCTCGGCAAGCCAGCGTTCTTTACGGCCAAGAAAACTTGCTATTCTTAAAGAAAGGCATTTCTTTCCTAAAAGCACATTACCGCCGTAACCTGAACCCACGCTCCAGATTGTATTATCTTCGGGAAAATGCATAATCAACCTGCGATTTATATTTAAGTCTGCCTTAGAATGCAGGCATTTGGTAAAACTATCTACTTTTTCCAGATGGCGTAAGACATTTGTCCCGACTCTGGTCATAATAAGCATATTTAAAACTACATATCGCGAATCTGTTAATTCTACGCCTATTTTACTAAAGGGAGAGCCAACAGGCCCCATGGAAAAAGGTATAACATACATCGTCCTACCTTTCATTGCCCCTTTAAAGATTGCCCTAGTTTTTGCGTATGCAGCGTTAGGTGCCATCCAGTTATTATTTGGGCCGGCGTCGCGTTTTCTTTTTGTACAGATAAAGGTGAGGTGCTCGGTGCGGGCAACATCATCTACTGCGGTGCGATGGTAAAAACACCCGGGTAATTTTTCCTGATTAAGCTCAATAATCTCTCCGGAATCACAGGCCTCCTTCTCAAGCAGTTTTTTCTGCTCTTCAGAGCCGTCTATCCAGACAATATTATCAGGCTGGCACATACGTGCCATCTTATTGACCCAATCTTTTAGCTTCTTATTATATGTAATTTTATTCATATTGTGAGATATACTCTATAATAAATATTAGTTTTGTCAACAACGTTATTTTTCACTGTTATTTTTCACTGAGGGCTTTTTTCAGGTAGTTTATGGGAACGGCAAAATTGAGGTTTTGCGTCATAAAAAATGAAGCCACAGTCGTAACCCCGACAACTTCTCCATATTCGTTAAAAACCGGGCTTCCGCTTGAGCCTGGTGAAACAGGCGCAGTCATCTGCAGTAAGCTCATCCCGCCTTCTTTACGCACAGCGCTGATTATCCCGCTTGTTGTAGAGCGCTCAAACCCGGCGGGATTTCCCAAAACTACTATCGGCTGCCCAGTAACTACTAAGTCAGAATCTCCCATGAATAATGCCGGAAGGCCTTTTGCCTCTATTTTTATTAAAGCCAGGTCTAAATCTGAAAAACCCTTTACCAGGCGTACATCCTTATATGTCTTTTCTCCGACTTTTATCTCTGCTTTATAAGCCGGCTCTACTACATGAAAATTTGTTACAATCATACCGTCTGAAGAAACAATAAAACCGCTTCCTGAACCAAGCTCCTGGCCTAGGCGGTCAATGATCTTTATATAGACTACGGAATCCTGGCAGCGTTTTACAATTTCCTGGACCTCGAGTTTATTTTTTAAAACACTATTATCTCCGGTGATAAATTTAAATTCTTTTAAAAAAGAGATGTTGGTTTTTTTAAGCGGAATCTTATGCTTAGGCTGGCTGATAATTTCTTTTACTCTTTCACCAGGAGTCTGATGGAACATACGTGCAGATTCATGTACAAAATAGGCAAGATAAATAATAAAATAAAGTGAAAATAATGAAGTCAGCAGAATTTTTGTAAATCGCTTAAATTGCGATTCTGACCAGAGAAAAACCAAACCTATCGGCGGCGCAAATAAAAGCATGAACGCCACAAAACGTCGGCGCTGATACCAGGGAACCTGTTTTTTATCGCGCAAGGCATTAGATATTGCCGCTAATATTGCCCAGGAAATAAAAAGGCAGACATGTAAAAAAATAATGGTAAGAGAAAGTATTATCGGGTGTTCCGATAAAGAGATAATACTGCTTACAAGAAAGTTAAGCCAAATTAATACCAAAAACGCCAGCACAAACGGATGTTTTTTAAAATTATCCTTCATCCATTTCCCTGCGCTACGGCGCTTAAGCTGCTTAATCCTACGCCGCGAGACTCTAAGGTATCTTTTTAGTTTATTGGGTTTTTTAACGTTTGTGCGCATATAATAAAAACTACCGAAGCGTCCCCTAGTTTCCATTACTTGTAAGTAAATCCGGAAGAGTTAAAAGCGCATCTTGAATAGGCAGAATCGTAATATTGCCATCATAAAGACGCCGAGTGCCGCCATAAATAAGGTAGGCCTTTGCAGAAGGATAATCTTTCAAAAAAGCCTTTAACCCGCGTAACATATTCTCATTAATACGACTCGTCCGCTTAACCTCAAAAGCTTTTAATCCTTTATTGCCATAGAGTACAAAATCAACTTCCGCCTGATTTGCGGTATGCCAATAATAAAGCTCATAGCCCAAATGTAAACAATCATTAATTGCACGCAATTCCTGGAATACGAGCGTCTCAAATGCCAAACCTTCCATTTCTTCCGGCATATCAAGCGGGCCTGAAGGACGAATAGTACGGTATATACCAACGTCAAAAAAATAAAATTTGTGATGAGCCACCATCCGACGCTTGGCTTTTTTAGTAAACACGGGCAACCGAGATCCAATCAAAAGGTCTTCAAGTATTGAAAAGTAATTCTCAACAACCTTACGCTCTACCGAGCACTCACGGGCTACTGCGGAAGTATTCAAGACAGAGCCTTGCGAAAAACTGGCTGCTTCCAGAAACCGCGAAAAAGCACTCAAATTCCTCGTGAGCCCCTCTTGCTGAATCTCTTCTCGTAAATAAGCCTCAACATAACTTTCAAGATACGCTTTGGGGTCTTTATCGGTATACGCACAGGGCAGCTGGCCGAATTTTAGCGAATGCGCAAGATTAAAATCCTTAGCCAATTCTACCACAGCAAGCTGGTGAAAAGAATACGTCAACGCTCTACCTGCAAGCAGGTTAACTCCCCTCTTTCTTAGCTTACGCGCGCTTGACCCAGTTAGAACAAAACGATACCCTTTCTTTTCAATCAGACGATGAATCTCATTAAGAAGTTCGGGGATCCTCTGAACCTCATCAACCACAATCCAATTATTAAAATCACCCGGAATAAATCTTTCCAAACGTTGAGGATTAGCTAAGAGATCGTTGTAGATTTCTGATTCAAGGAGGTCAATAAAGATGGCCTTAGGAAACGCGGATTTAACCCAAGTAGTTTTACCGGTTCCTCTTGGGCCGAAAAGGAAAAAACTTTTATCCTTCGGAGGGACTAATATTCTGGAATACATAGTTCCATATTACATATAAAAATGGAATTGTCAATAAAAGTTTGCAATCATTGATGTAGCTGTCGACGTTTACATACGATCAACTCTCCACAGCGAGAAAAAGCAAAGTCTTCTTTTTCTAATGCTGAGAAAAAAATATCGGAGCACTTCCCAAATGAAGAATCGTCATGCAATTCGATTAACATTATATCTACCTTATCTATCCAACTCTTATAAGTAGTAGAGGAGAATATAACTCCTTCAGCTCTTTCAATATCTATTTTTAATATTGAAATCCTGTCATGCTTAGATTCTCTCAAAATACTACCTATATCTACGGCGGTTACTAGTGGCACCTCGCCTGGCCTGCACTCTCTCACCTGGCGCGTCCATTCCTTCCCATCTCTATATTTTTGCTCAGACATAGTTAAAGGAACGGAATGAGACCAAATTGCGGAATTCAACATCAGAACTCTATTATTATACGGCTTTAAATTCTTCGTCATCACTAAATAATTGCCTAAATCAGGTTCAATCGCAATTAGGTAACAATTCGGGAAGCGATTCAATAAATATGCCGATGAATATCCTACATTCGCGCCACAGTCTACAACTAAACTGACGTTAGAAACATCATCAACACAACGATACTCTCTATCAATAAATATTTGCCCAAAAACATTGATGTCTGACGTATCTGGACGACATAGTAATGGATAACGAGCATATTTAGAAAATAATTTATAGGGATATCTGGCTTTCAGAAAACGTTGATAGTAATGTTGAAAAATATATACAACAGATCCAATACTGCCAAGTTGTTTTAAGATTCTAAAGCTTCTGATTATCATAGACATATGAATACAAAACCAAACGCTTTCCATTCCATACTTTGATTCGTCGGAGCCTCACCAAAGTCCTCAAAACCCCCGAAGCGTCCCCTAGTTTTATATTCCTATTTAATGATTGCGACGTGCTGCGAATGTAAAAGGGAAAAAATATTTTTTCCAGGAGATTTCTGTTGATTTAAACTGGTTTGAACCGGCAAAAAAATCTACCATAGCCTCACGCATCCGGGCAACCTCTTTATGACGAGCCAAGCCTGTAACACTATCTAATGTCAAATCTATGAGCTCAAGAGCGCGTTCAAACGCTTTCTGGCTATAATCAGAATTTTGTTTTGCTTTCCAATTTAAAGCCCGCTCTACTTCACTACCGATATTAGCCATCTGCTCAAAAAATGTTAACTCCTTCCACCGCCCTGCTGCAAGCTCTTTGTGCTGATAGCTCATTGTATTACCTTTTTTTCAATGATTTCGATAATTTTATTACGAATTTTTTCATCATCAACGCCACGGCTCATATTACTCTGCGAAGGCCGCATATTGATCATGGAATCAAATTCAATAAATCCATCACCTTGAATTTCCGGATAAAGGTTTATCCCCCAAAGGCTTTTCTGTTTTGATCCGTTTTCAAGAAGCAATGCTTCCAAATCAGAATGAAGTTCTGCATCAACTGCTAAAATTTCTCTATCAATATCAACAGCTGCTTTAACTAAGTTCCCGTACATATTTGCTGCCATCTGCTTAAGTTCATCAAGCGTTAAAGTTTCGGATATAATTTTCATTGGATTAAAAGTTACTCTGGTTTTACTTCACCGTGTTAGGGGAGACACGCACTGTCTTGCCATTTTCCCATACTGCCAATGGCCGTCCGGATTTCTTATGCCTTTCGACAACTCCTCGAACCGCTTTTTTTAACGCCGCTTCGGCTTTATCCTGCAAAGACATTCTTTTTTTCATTTATCGCCTCACACTTTTTTGAACCGCCGTAAATAAGTCGTCGTTGATCACTTCTCTGCGACCATTTCTTCTTTTGGCAATCAATATAGGTTTTGTTTTTGAATTATCAAACAACATCCAAGAATCAGACAAAGACTCATACAGGTTGAAGAAATTATTTATACCACGGGTAAATCGCCTGCGAACATCTTCTGCAGGCACATGATGACCGCCTTCAGCAACTCTATCCTTAATACGGGCGGTTGCTAACTCCGGACTGGGTATCCAGAGGAAGAAAAGATGACAGGCATAACCTTTCGATTTTAATTCGGCAAGCAAACTTACATAAGATTTACCAGACAATGTCGTTTCAAAAGCAAAATCAACGCCGCGTCTGGCGTATTCGTGAATTTGCTGAAGCACAAGCTTACCGGCTTTAATAGCCGCAGCGCGAGGCTCAAATGGGGCTAACCCCTGAGCAATAAGATCCGCATTTACGAAATTCGGGCAATTCACATAGTCCGGTAAGAATAATTTGGCAAAAGTCGTTTTACCTGACCCGTTCGGCCCTGCTATAATGTAAACTGTTTTATTTTTCATAACCGCCTTTATTCTCCCAGGGAACCCTAACAATTTGCTCTGCCAGGGTTCGCCTGAGCGTCAACAATGGCGGTGAGGCAGGGAGTCTGCTGAAAAAATCTGCCTTTCCGTCGATATTACAACATGTTACATCAATAGATGGTAATTGTCAATCGGGAATTAGAGTAAAACCAGGTAAAACTAGGGACGTTTCTAGGTTTTTACAAAACCCCCGAAGCGTCCCCTAGTTCTCAATTGAGCTTCTGGATCCCGCCCGGGGTCTTTACTGAAAGGGGGGTGGCAATTTGCCCCCACCCTTTTGAAAGCTCTGGATCGCGTCTGCGCATATCTTTAATATAGCCATCTGGCTGGACAGAATCGGTCAATGCGGCAACAACATCAACAACCACAAACCACCATTCATTGTTATGAATGGTCTTTCGGATCTCACGTTTCCGGAAAATCGCTATTTTAGTTGTGGTTATTTCTTTGCTCATGTTTCCTCATTTCAGCCCATGGCGACCCTGGCTTGTTACGCCTGCCAGGGTTCGCCTGAGCGTCAACAATGACGGAGAGGCAGGGAAATAAACCCCGACACTCACAAGATAATTATAATCAACAACTTACGTTAATGCAACTCATTTGGTATACAGAAATCATACAGTTTTTAGGCTGAACCGGGTTAAAAAACCTGCTTGATAGCCAATTAATGCTAACTCTTCCTTAATAACCGATTATATTTTTGCACTGGGGAAAGTATTACAAGAATATTCTTATTGCGAGATGAGGCTCATTGATGTATCTGGTTGCTGAGGCATAAGTTCATAATGACCACCCATATCATATAAACCCAGGGCAGCGGAAGTATTAAATTTAACCCGACATCTATAGTTAGGCTTGCCGTCAGTAACGGTTATGGTAGAAGGAAGATTCTCCCAATTAATAGTCCCCATAGTTACAGTAATAGTACATTCCTGCGCTGGGCCAACAGTACTAGGCAAAGAACCACCGCCTGAACCAATTGCTGAAGTTGTATAATAAGTCGTTCCAAGATAACTAACCGAACCTGCTACAGTAAAAGTCCCAGAAGCTGTAGGTTTAACCCTTGAATAATCACCATCAGGAACAACCAACCCTGACATAAAATTTCCTACAGAAGTGTTGGTATCCGGGGCTGAAGCTATATCTAAAGTAGAGGACGTTCCTTCAAAAGCCGTAACTGGTGTTGAGCCTACGCCATTATCTAATTCAAATTTATTCATAGTAACTTTATAGACAGAAGTACTTCCCGTGGCTAACGCTGCCGGATCAGCAAATACAGAATTATAAAAAACTACACTCATCAAAATAAACAAAATTAAAATAAAAAATCTTGTTCCTTTATCCACTCTTGCCCCCTTCTACTGCAAGCCCAGTAACTTTATTTTTTGTTGATTCTATAACAGTTATATCAAAATCCCTCACTACTCTATCCAACACTCTATCTTCTAAATTAACTTTAGGATATGCAGTTTTAGCTGATGTTATATCATCCATAATCTCTCTTGGCGAAAAAGATGTGAAAGCAAAGGTAAGTGCGCCTTCAAATTTATAACCAGTGCTCCCTCTTTTAGTATCATCAAATATTTCAAAGTTAAGCCTTGAGTATTTTATCGGCGTAAATTCAGCCCTGAATTTCCAGCCATATTTATTTTTAAAATGTTCAAAATCATACCAACTACCTCCTCCATATACTTTTACCGAGGGAATATACGGCAATGGTAAGCCCAACTCCCAATCAGAACCATTAGCTACCTTTTCATAATACTGATTTGTACCATCTTCACCTACCAAGCGCTCGCCAGATATCCTGATATAAGTATTTATTCTGGCCTCAAGGCCCCTATCGGTAATCGCTTCAAAACCAACGCCTCCCCTTGAATGCTGGTGTAAATCCTGATAATCATAAAAGCTGTTAACCCCCAAAAGCAAACTATCCGCAAAAATCTTCCTTAGACCAAAACCAACATTATATTTCGGCCTTGCATCT
>ERZ1292630.1728-Hain-H41-02um-R3-1728-length-21014-cov-7_pt1 | contig 21014 bp, 17 predicted proteins | sample MGYA00564408_ERZ1292630 | MGnify/ENA primary metagenome ERZ1292630 (study PRJEB36523, sample SAMEA6512641) | groundwater metagenome | collected 2019-01-08 | study: AquaDiva: Metagenomics assemblies of 32 groundwater samples
CGTATATTCAATCAGTTCCATATATGGATCGATTGGATTATGTCTCGATGATGGTTAACGAGCATGCTTACGTGATGGCTATCGAAAAACTGCTGCAAGTTGAAGTGCCAATAAGAGCGCAATATATACGTGTAATGTTTGATGAAATTACACGTATACTCAATCATTTATTGTGGATTGGTGCGCATGCGCTGGATGTAGGTGCTATGACAATGTTTCTGTATGCTTTTCGTGAAAGGGAAGATCTGATGGATTGTTATGAAGCGGTATCAGGTGCCCGATTGCACGCCGCTTACTATAGGCCAGGTGGGGTATATCGTGACTTGCCTGATACGATGCCTCAGTATCAACCATCGAGAATTCATAATCAAAAGCAGACTCGTGCACGGAACGAAAATCGCGAAGGCACCTTATTGGATTTTATTGAAGATTTTACGAATCGCTTTCCTACGTATGTTGATGAATATGAAACATTACTAACTGACAATAGAATCTGGAAGCAACGCTTGGTAGATATTGGTATCGTTTCTCCTGAACGAGCTAAAGCGTTAGGTTTTACCGGGCCAATGTTACGTGGTTCTGGAGTGGAATGGGATTTAAGGAGGAAACAGCCTTATGAAGTTTACGACCGTATAGACTTTGATGTACCTGTAGGCGTAAATGGTGATTGTTATGATCGATATTTGGTACGTATGGAGGAATTTCGACAGTCAAATCGCATTATTAGGCAATGTGTCGATTGGCTGCGTATAAATCCAGGCCCGGTGATTACTGATAATCATAAAATTGCACCACCTTCACGTATTGATATGAAACAAAATATGGAAGAGATGATTCATCATTTCAAATTATTTACTGAGGGCTTTCATGTGCCTCCGGGTGAAACTTACGCAGCAGTTGAACACCCCAAAGGTGAATTTGGAATTTATCTGGTATCTAATGGTGCTAACAAGCCCTATCGACTGAAAATACGTGCACCTGGATTTGCACATTTAGCTGCTTTGGATGAAATGTCGAGAGGGCACATGATCTCAGATGTGGTAGCAATAATTGGTACACAAGATATAGTATTTGGTGAGATAGATAGATAAACGATGTTAAGCACTGAATCCCTTAAAAGAATAGATCGAGAGATCGCTAAATATCCGGCTGAACAGAAACAATCTGCTGTTATGTCAGCGCTTGCAATTGCGCAAGATGAAAAGGGCTGGCTGGCTGATGAAACAATGAATTTTGTGGCTGAATATTTAGGGATGCCGCCTATTGCAGTCTATGAAGTGGCCACTTTTTATAATATGTATAACCTTGAGCCGGTGGGTAAATACAAGATTACGGTATGCACCAATTTACCTTGTGCCCTATCGGGTAGTAACGATAGTGCAGCTTATTTAAAGAAAAGATTAAATATTGAATTTAACCAAACAACACCTGATGGTAAATTTACACTAAAGGAAGGTGAGTGCTTTGGGGCCTGTGGTGATGCGCCGGTGTTGTTAGTTAATAACAAGCGCATGTGTAGTTTCATGTCCAATGAAATGATCGATAAATTGCTGGAGGAACTGAACGAATGAATCAGTATCCGCAAACATTAATGAATGGAGTTGATCCATCCGATCCGGAAAATTGGCGGATTAGAGCTTACGAAAAGCGTGAAGGTTATGCAGCTCTTAGAAAAATACTGGCTAAAAAAATCACATCTGAAGAGGTCATAGAAGAAGTTAAGAAATCCGCACTTCGTGGCCGCGGAGGCGCAGGTTTTCCCACTGGATTGAAGTGGAGCTTCATGCCAAAAGCATATGAAGGCAATAAGTATATCGTTTGTAATTCAGATGAAGGGGAGCCAGGTACATTTAAAGATCGCGATATCATGCGATTCAACCCGCATTTGTTGATCGAAGGCATGATAATAGCCGCATACGCAATGGGCGTTAAAGCAGGCTATAACTATATTCATGGTGAGATATGGGAAACTTACGAGCGCATGGAAGAAGCTGTTGAAGAAGCACGAGCAGCCGGTTATCTCGGGAGTAATATTCTTGGATCTGCATTTGGTTTCCAGCTATACAATCATCATGGGTATGGTGCTTATATCTGTGGTGAAGAAACGGCATTACTAGAGTCTATAGAAGGCAAGAAAGGGCAGCCGCGCTTTAAACCGCCTTTCCCAGCAAATTATGGCCTTTATGGCAAACCGACTACTATTAATAATACCGAAACCTTTTCTTCGGTACCATGGATAATCCGCAATGGCGGAGAGAAATATCTACAACTTGGAAAACCTAATAATGGTGGTACTAAGATATTTTCGGTATCAGGGCATGTTAATAAACCTGGTAATTATGAAATACCCCTTGGAACGCCTTTCACAGAATTACTGGAATTGGCAGGCGGGATGCGCGGAGGACGGAAGTTAAAAGGATGTATTCCGGGTGGATCATCAATGCCAGTATTACCTGGCGATATTATGATGCAGACGGATATGGACTATGACTCGATTGCCAAAGCTGGATCTATGCTTGGTTCAGGTGCAGTCATCATTATGGATGACACAACTTGCATGGTAAGGGCACTGGAGCGATTGTCATATTTTTATTACGAAGAATCCTGCGGCCAATGTACACCATGCCGTGAAGGCACGGGGTGGCTTTATCGCATCGTTAATCGCATTGAGCATGGAAAAGGTAGACTTGAGGACCTTGATTTGCTCGATAATATTGCTGATAACATACAAGGAAGAACAATTTGCGCCCTGGGCGATGCTGCAGCAATGCCGGTGCGCGCTATGATTCAACATTTTCGAGACGAATTTGTTTACCACATAGAACACAAGAAATGTATGGTCTAATTGTTCTAATGTCAAACAATCAGTATGTGTCATTTTTTAATTAGTGATTAACCAAAGAATTTTAGCCGATGGTCAATATAGAAATCGACGGTAAGCAAGTATCTGTTCCTAAAGGAAGTACAATTCTGGAGGGTGCAAAACAGATTGGTGTGTATATTCCTCATTTTTGCTATCACAAGAAATTATCCATTGCCGCCAATTGCCGCATGTGTCTTGTACAAGTCGAGAAGGCACCTAAACCATTGCCCGCCTGTGCAACGCCGGTGATGGATGGAATGAAGGTATATACACATTCGCAGCAAGCGGTCACAGCACAGAAAGGTGTCATGGAGTTTCTGCTTATAAATCATCCTCTGGATTGCCCCATTTGTGATCAAGGTGGGGAATGTCAACTGCAAGATCTTGCTGTTGGGTATGGTGCGAGTGGATCAAGGTATACCGAAGCAAAACGAGTGGTGATCAACAAAAATCTAGGCCCACTGATATCAACGGATATGACTCGGTGTATCCACTGTACACGTTGCGTCCGTTTTGGTCAGGAAATTGCTGGGATAATGGAACTTGGAATGGTTGGACGTGGTGAGCATTCTGAAATACTTGCATTCGTTGGTAAGACCGTTGATTCTGAGCTGTCTGGCAATATTATTGACCTCTGCCCTGTTGGTGCGCTGGTTAGCAAACCATTTCGGTATTCAGCGCGAACCTGGGAGTTATCACGCAGAAAATCAATAAGCCCGCACTGTGGTCTGGGTTCAAATCTGATTGTACAAGTCAAACAGAATCGCGTAATGCGTGTACTTCCTCGGGACAACGAGGCGATTAATGAGTGCTGGTTGTCTGATAAAGATCGTTTTTCCTATGAAGGATTAAACTCGGAGGATAGACTGACGCATCCAATGATTAAGCGGGATGGCCAATGGTTTGAGTGTAATTGGCAAGAAGCGCTAGAATTTACCGCTAATTACCTACAATCAATCAAACAAAAGTATGGTGCACAAAGCATAGCGGCATTAGGATCTGCGCATAGTACATCAGAAGAATTATTCTTATTGCAGAAATTGTTACGTGCGATGGGGAGTAACAACATAGATCATCGTTTGCGCCAGTCAGACTTTCATGCAGATAAACAAATGCAAGGCGTACCGTGGTTAGGAACTAGTATTGCTGACATATCGCAATTAAAGTCGACTCTTCTTATAGGCAGCACGTTACGTAAAGATCACCCGCTTATTGCACAGCGTTTGCGTCAAGCTGTTAAAAATGGTATGAAATTGAATATTGTAAATCCAATAGATGATGATTTATTAGTTAATGTTGCGAATAAGGCCATAGTTGCACCTGGCGCAATGATCGAGAAATTGGCAGAAATCTTGAAAGCAGCATCAAAGATTAAAGGAGAGCAACCGAGTGAATTACAGCAACTCATTAATTCAATAGATGTTTCTAGTACTGATAACGCATTTTCTATTGCTTCGAGTCTAATTGAAAATGCACCATCAGCTATTTACTTGGGTAATTTATCCCAGCACCATCCGGATTATTCAAGGATAAACTTATTAGCGAGTCTAATTGCACAAATTACAGGAGCGAGCTATGGCATTTTGGGTGAAGCTGCAAATAGTGTCGGTGCGTATTTAGTTGGTGCAATACCAGAAATCAATGCATTGTCTGTTACAACACAATTTTATCAGGCGGAATCCGGATTAAACGCAGCACAAATGCTAGGATATAGCAATGACTTAACTGATGAAAAGTGTCAAGCATTTATATTGATGAATGTGGAACCGGAATTTGATAGCTACGATTCCCAGAAAGCGCTTAAAACAATAAAGTCGAGTGAATTTGTAGTATCGCTGAGTGCTTATAAAGGAAATGCTGGAGACTACGCAGATATTTTATTACCGATTTCCCCCTTTACCGAAACATCGGGAACTTATGTCAATACTGAGGGCAGAATACAAAGTTTCAATGGTGTCGTTTCGCCGCTGGGAGAGGCTCGTCCTGCTTGGAAGGTACTTCGTGTACTAGCGAATTTGCTCGAGCTAGAAAAATTCGAATATGAAACCCCAGAACAAATTCGAGCAGAAATCTTTCCTGAAGGAATAGAAATTAATCGATATCTTGATAATTCTTTGAGGGATTTTGGTACCGAGATTAGAGTGACTGAAGGGCATGGGATACAACGTATTGGAGAAGTGCCGATTTATCAGACGGATCCGATTGTTCGTCGTGCTGAATCCTTGCAAGCTACTCAGGATGCTGCGCCACCAAAAGCATGGATGACAACTGCAATGCTTGATAATCTTGGTGTTATCTCAGGTGATCAGGTGAAAATTACTCAGGGAGACGAATCCGTTCGACTCGAAGTTGCTCATGATGATAAATTGCCTGATAAATGTGTACGTGTTGCAAGTTCACACCCTAAGACATTAGCACTCGGCGCTTTGTTCGGGGTAATTCAAGTGGAAAAACAGTGAAAGCAAAGGTTGGAGTTTATTAATGGAGAATATTCAACAACAGTTTGTGGAAATGTTTGGAACAGAATGGGGATCCATGCTGTTTTCATTAGCATCAAATATGACATTTATTTTTGCTATTGTTATTCCATTGTTATTAGGCGTTGCTTATTTAACTTTTGCAGAACGAAAAATAATTGCTTATATGCAAATTCGCGTCGGACCTAATAGAGTAACCTTCTTTGGGATACCGTGGTTGCGCGGTTGGGGGCAACCGATTGCTGATGCAGTTAAGGCAATGATGAAAGAAATCATTGTTCCGACTGGAGCAAACAAGCTCTTATTTATTCTTGCACCAGTATTAACAATTATGCCAGCGCTTGCGGCGTGGGCAGTAATACCTTTTTCTGCTGAACTTGTTCTTGCTGATATCAATGCAGGATTGCTATATATTTTAGCCATGACGTCAATGGGTATCTACGGTATCATTATTGCCGGATGGGCATCGAATTCGAAATATGCTTTCCTTGGCGCCATGCGGTCTGCTGCTCAGGTGGTTTCATACGAATTGGCAATGGGTTTTGCTTTAGTGTGTGTTTTAATGATGTCACGAAGTTTGAATTTGGGTGATATTGTTAACGGCCAACAAGGTAACAGTTTGTTGAATTGGTATTTGATTCCTTTGTTTCCAATGTTTCTAGTTTATTTGATTTCAGGGATAGCTGAAACAAACCGTGCGCCGTTTGATGTCGCAGAAGGCGAATCAGAGATTGTTGCAGGTTTCCATGTTGATTACTCGGGTATGGCCTTTACCGTATTTTTTCTGGCCGAATATTCCAACATGATCCTGGTTGCTACACTGACATCAATCATGTTCCTGGGAGGCTGGTTACCTCCGGTTGATATGGAACCATTTACATGGATTCCAGGATTTATTTGGCTATTATTGAAGATTGCATTTATCCTGTTTTTCTTCCTTTGGTTTCGTGCAACCTTCCCACGCTATCGCTACGATCAGATTATGAGATTGGGATGGAAGATATTTATTCCGATTACACTCATATGGATTGTTCTATTGGGATTGATAATGCAACTACCAGAATCGATAAGGGACTCATTTCCTTTAAATATTTGGTTTTAAAATAGAGAAAATACAATGGATCGTATCAAAAACTTTTTCAGTACTTTTTTATTATTTGAACTGTTAAAAGGTATGGCTGTTACTGGACGGTATCTATTCAAACCGAAGATAACTGTACATTTTCCAGAGGAAAAAACTCCGCAATCGCCACGATTCCGTGGATTACATGCTTTGCGTCGGTATCCAAATGGAGAAGAGCGTTGTATCGCATGCAAATTATGCGAAGCAGTTTGTCCTGCTATGGCAATTACCATCGATTCTGAGCAGCGTGCGGATGGTACGCGACGTACTACACGTTATGATATTGACCTGAGTAAATGTATTTTCTGTGGTTTTTGTGAAGAATCTTGTCCGGTTGATTCTATTGTAGAGACTCGTATATTGGAATATCACGGCGAGAAAAGAGGTGATTTGATCTATACGAAAGAAATGCTATTGGCTATTGGAGATCGTTATGAGGAACAGATTGCCAAGGATCGAGAAGCCGATGCTCGTTATCGTTAAGTCTCTCTGGTAAATACAAATGAATTTTCAAGACATTTTATTTTATATTTTTTCTTCCATCTTGATTGTATCGGCACTTGGCGTGATTACAGTTCGTAATCCAGTCTATTCAGCATTACTATTAGTGCTGGCTTTTGTTACCTGTGCGGGATTGTGGTTACTGCTGGAAGCAGAATTCCTAGCGATTGCACTAGTGTTGGTGTATGTCGGTGCAGTAATGGTTTTGTTCCTATTTGTGGTGATGATGCTGGATATCAATCTGGATAGATTGCGGGAAGGATTTTGGAAGTGGTTTCCCTTCGGCGCAGTGATTGCACTGATAATGGTTGCCGAAATATCTATGGTTCTAATGGGTAAATATTTTGGACTCGAAGAGATGCCGACACCCAGACCGCAAGACGCTGATTACAGTAATACCAGAGAGTTAGGCCGCTTAATTTATACCGAATACGTATATGCCTTTGAGTTGGCTGCGGTGCTTTTGCTGGTTGCAATGGTCACGGCAATTGCATTGACTTTGCGACATCGTGAAGATAAAAGATCACCGAATCCATCCAGGCAAGTAAAAGTGAGAAAAGAAGATCGGATACGCATGGTGACAATGCCATCAGAAAAGAAAGAATAAAAAAGCCATTTAATGGTTTTTTAACAATTTTAATATTTAGGAAGAGGTTGTCAGCTTGGTATCGTTATCTCATTACTTAGTACTCGGTGCGATTTTATTTGCTATTGGCTTGGTTGGCATTTTTCTCAATAGAAAAAATGTCATTATTCTACTTATGTCTATCGAATTAATGCTGTTAGCAGTGAATATGAATTTTGTTGCGTTTTCGCACTATTTGCAGGACATATCCGGACAAATTTTTGTGTTTTTTATTCTGACAGTCGCAGCAGCAGAATCAGCTATTGGTTTAGCTATAATCGTTGTGCTGTTTCGCAATATGCATACAATTAATGTTGATGACCTGGATAAACTCAAAGGCTAGTAAAAAAGAAGAAAAGTATAAGTACTTATAACCGACATAAGAATAATTGACCGAGATGCAAAATCTATATTTACTAGTCCCACTGGCCCCGCTAATAGGCGCACTCATAGCTGGATTATTTGGACGTTTTATCGGCCCCGTGTGGAGTCATCGCACAACAATACTACTTGTTTTTATTTCATTACTGGCATCTATAGTTATTTTGCTCGATGTACTGAAAGGTAATACTTATAACGGTAGTGTCTACACTTGGCTGGTGACAGGTGATACTCGATTCGAGATCGGGTTTCTGATCGATCAATTGTCAGCAACTATGATGGTTGTTGTCAGTTTGGTTTCACTGATGGTTCATATTTATACCATTGGCTATATGCATGACGATCCAGGTTATCAACGTTTCTTTAGTTATATCTCGTTATTCACCTTCTCGATGATGATGTTGGTGATGTCAAATAATTTCTTGCAGTTGTTTTTTGGATGGGAAGCTGTCGGACTTGTATCGTACCTATTAATTGGTTTTTGGTATACCCGCCCAACAGCCATCTACGCCAATATGAAGGCATTTTTAGTTAACCGTGTAGGTGATTTTGGTTTCCTCCTTGGGATTGCACTGGTGCTGATGTATTTTGGCACATTGGATTATGCTACTGTTTTTACGCAAGCACCGGGGATAGTCGATGAGAAGATTGAATTAATACCTGCTATGCCTTGGCTTGTAATAACGCTTATTTGTATATTGTTGTTTATTGGTGCGATGGGTAAATCAGCACAGTTCCCTTTACATGTGTGGTTACCTGATTCAATGGAAGGCCCTACACCAATTTCTGCGTTGATTCATGCTGCGACTATGGTGACGGCAGGAATTTTTATGGTAGCGCGCATGTCACCGCTATTTGAATTATCGGAAACAGCGCTATCAGTCATATTGATAATTGGTGGAATAACTACATTATTTATGGCACTTGTCGCAGTAGTACAAAACGATATTAAACGAGTTGTTGCCTACTCAACCTTATCGCAATTAGGGTACATGACTGTCGCATTAGGCGCATCTGCCTATTCTGCTGCAATTTTCCATTTAATGACTCATGCTTTCTTTAAAGCTGTGTTATTTTTAGGTGCTGGTTCTGTCATTATTGCGATGCACCATGAACAAAATATGCGAAAGATGGGCGGGCTTAAGAGTTATATGCCAGTTACCTATTGGACGATGTTTATCGCAGCATTAGCCAGTGCAGGTGTCCCTGGCTTCTCCGGTTTTTTTTCTAAAGATGCGATCATTGAAGCTGTTAATTTTGCCAGTATTCCTGGCGGTGGTTTTGCTTATTTCTGTGTATTGGTAACAGTTTTTATTACCGCTTTATATACATTCCGGCTGATATTCATGACTTTTCATGGACAAACTCGAATGGATGCACATACCAAAGAACATTTGCATGAATCACCTTGGGTAGTCACTTTGCCACTAGTGATTCTAGCTATACCAACAATTGCTGCGGGATGGTTTATTGGCCCAATAGTTTTTGGAGATTATTTTAATAATGTAATTTATGTATTGCCGCAACATGATGCTATCGAGAAATTAGGAGCTGAATTTACGGGGATTGGAGGGATGATGATGCATGCATTGTCGACTGTTCCATTCTGGCTATCTATGGCTGGTATTTTTACCGCTTGGTATTTATATAGTGCAAGAACGGATATCCCAGGAAAAATAAAAGCCCGGTGCGGCCCTTTGTATAAATTGTTGGACAACAAATATTATATCGACGAATTTTATTCATGGCTTTTTGCTGGGGGCACTCGTACTTTAGGCACAATGTTGTGGAAGTATGGTGATATAAAAGTAATTGATGGATTCTTTGTTAATGGCACAGCGCGTGTTGTGGCATTGACGGCTACCGTAGTACGTCGTTACCAAACAGGTTATATCTATCATTATGCGTTTACTATGATTGTTGGCGTATTTGTTATCTTAACCTTATGGCTTTACTAGCTTTCTTGAAGAAACATGTAAATATGATGTTGGATATATTTAATGAATAAAATACTTAAAGATAATAAGTACAAACAAATAAAACGGAAAAAGCATGTCGTTTGATTTCCCACTATTGAGTTTAATTATTTGGTTACCAATTGTGTTTGGTATTGCCGTATTTGCAACCGGAAATGATCGCAATGCACAGCTAGCCCGCCGGATTTCACTCGTAGGATCAATCCTAGGATTGTTGGTAGCGATTCCGCTTTATACCAACTTTGATTCTGCAACTGGCGCAATGCAGTTTATAGAGAGTCATGTCTGGTTTGAGCGCTTTAATGTGAATTATCATTTAGGCGTTGATGGTATATCGATGCCGCTTATTTTGTTGAATTGCTTTATTACCCCATTGGTTATTGTGGCAGGGTGGGAAGTGATTAAAGAGCGTGTATCACAATACATGGGTGCATTTTTAATCATGTCTGGTATTGTCAATGGTGTTTTTGCTTCATTGGACGCCATTCTTTTTTATGTATTCTGGGAGGCATCTCTGATACCAATGTTTTTGATCATTGGGATATGGGGTGGTCCGAATCGTGTTTATGCCGCCATTAAGTTTTTTCTTTACACGCTTCTTGGTTCCTTATTGATGTTGATTGCGTTTATTTACCTATATCTAACATCTGGGGGAAGTTTCTCAATCGAGGATTATCATAAACTGTCTATTCCATTGACACCGCAGATTTTAATATTTGTTGCGTTCCTATTGGCGTTCGCGGTTAAGGTACCGATGTGGCCTGTACATACTTGGTTGCCGGATGCTCATGTGGAAGCGCCAACGGGGGGGTCTGTTGTTCTAGCGGCAATTTTGCTTAAACTGGGAGGTTATGGCTTTCTTCGTTTCTCATTGCCGATTACCCCTGACGCCAGTCATTATCTGGCTACAATGATGATTGTGTTGTCGCTGATAGCTATTGTTTATATTGGACTTATCGCACTAATGCAGGTTGATATGAAGAAATTGATTGCATACTCGTCAGTCGCGCATATGGGATTTGTGACATTAGGCTTTTTCCTGCTAAATGCCTATGGAATTGAGGGAGCGATGGTGCAGATGATTTCGCATGGATTTATTTCCGGCGCCATGTTTTTGTGTGTAGGCGTGCTATATGATCGACTGCACTCTCGTCAGATTGCTGATTATGGCGGGGTTGTGAATAAAATGCCTATATTTGCGGCTTTCTTTATGTTATTTGCAATGGCAAATGCCGGATTGCCTGGTACAAGCGGATTCGTAGGTGAATTTATGGTCATCATGAGCGCCATGAAAGTTAATTTCTGGTATGCATTCTTGGCAGCAACTACACTGATTTTTGGTGCAGCTTATACGTTATGGATGTACAAACGCGTCATATTTGGCGCTATAGCAAGCCCTGCAGTTGAAGGATTGAAAGATATTTCAAAACGTGAGTTTGTATTATTGGCAATTTTGGCTATTTCGGTTTTGTGGATTGGCGTTTATCCATACCCATTAACTGAAGTAATGCATACAACAGTTGATCAACTGCTGGCACATGTCAGTAACAGTAAGTTGTAAAAATATCATTCTGGAATAGTGACAACTCCAGATAAAAGGACTAAGGATTAATGAATTTTATACCTCCTGATTTTACGCCAGCCTCTTCTGAAATATTTATGCTCATCATGGTGTGCGTGATAATGTTGGCAGATCTTACAGCAGGCGACAGTAGGCGGTATGTCGCGTATCTGCTGACACAGACAACATTATTGGGTTGCGCGTTGCTGACATTCATATCATTCTCCACAGAAATTACTCATACCTTTAATGGAATGTATGTTGATGATGCAATGGCGGATATACTGAAATTGATGGTGTATGGCACTGTATCAGCAGTACTTGTTTATTCTCATACTTATATTAGTGATCGCGGCATGCTGAAAGGTGAGTTTTTCAGCTTAATTCTTTTTGCAACATTGGGAATGATGGTGATGATTTCCGCCAGTCATTTTCTGACTTTGTATATTGGTTTGGAGTTGCTCTCGCTGTCTCTTTATGCATTGGTGGCGTTACGGCGCGAATCATTGGTTGCAACTGAAGCAGCCATGAAATTCTTTGTATTGGGTGCTTTAGCATCAGGTTTCTTGCTTTATGGTATGTCTATGGTGTACGGTGCGACCGGAACATTACATGTTTCTCAGCTCGCTCAGATCATACAAAGTGAAGCAAGCAGTAAGGAAGTTTTAGTTGTAGGTCTTGTATTTATTGTGGCTGGAATCAGTTTCAAGCTTAGCGCGGCACCTTTTCACATGTGGGCACCTGATGTTTATCAAGGTGCACCGACTGCGGTTACATTGTTTATTGGTTCCGCACCTAAATTGGCTGCTTTTGGTTTTGTGATGCGCTTATTGGTCGAAGGAATGGGGGAAATGTCCGCAGATTGGCAAGGCATGCTGATTATCTTAGCTGTTATGTCAATGGCAGTAGGTAATATTGCGGCCATTGCACAAACAAATATCAAGCGCATGTTGGCATATTCAACCATTTCGCATATGGGTTTTCTGCTGCTTGGATTCATAAGCGCGGATTCTAACGGCTATAGTTCTGCTTTATTTTATGTGATTGCTTATGTTCTGATGACATTAGGTACTTTTGCAATGGTTATGCTGCTATGCCGCAGTGGATTCGAGGCTGAGAACATCAACGATTTCAAAGGACTCAGCAAAAGAAATTCTTGGTATGCATTTATAGCCTTGTTGTTGATGCTTTCACTCGCTGGTATTCCGCCGATGATTGGATTTTATGCGAAACTTTCTGTATTACAGGCAGTTGTCAATGCTGGGTATGTATGGTTGGCGGTTGTGGCTGTATTGTTCTCGTTAATTGGTGCTTTCTATTATCTTCGTATTATCAAGTTGATGTACTTCGATGACCCAGAAACCGATGAACCCATAAAGCCAAATAGCGATGTAAAGATTCTTCTTAGTGTAAATGGGCTAGCAGTTTTAGCATTCGGTATATTTCCTCAGGTACTTATGGGGTTGAGTCTCTACGCCATTCAAAATTCAATGTAGCGTTGGGCCATCTATAAGGATATTCGTTCCAGAATTGGCCTTGTGATTACATTTACGAAAGCACTCGAAGAAAAAATATTACCTAGTAAAGCAACCCAATCTTTTTTGCAGGATTTCTGCGACTCCATCGTATTATTTGTTTCCTGAAGTACTGTGTTTGGTCGAATAAATAATTCGTAAATAAGCCGACTTGAAATTTTCAGTGTGCCCCCCATCTAAAAACAAAATATTTAAGGAGGAAAACGTGCAATCTGAAACAACCAAAGAACATTTAAGTTTTCAAGCGGAAGCTAACCAGCTGTTAAAGCTGATGATTCATTCCTTGTACAGCAATAAGGAAATTTTCTTGCGTGAACTGATTTCGAATGCTTCTGATGCAGCCGATAAATTACGCTTTGAAGGTCTTACAGACGCTGCACTTTATGAGTCGGATTCGAATCTCAGCATTCGTGTGAGTTACGATGTTGATAAACAAACTATCACTATTTCTGATAATGGAATTGGTATGTCGCGGCAAGAAGTAATCGACCATATTGGGACAATTGCCAAATCAGGCACCCGAGAGTTCTTTAATTCGTTGACTGGTGATCAGGCTAAAGATGCGCATTTGATCGGCCAATTTGGTGTAGGTTTTTACTCAGCATTTATTATTTCAGATAAAGTAACCTTGATTACCAGACGCGCGGGATTAACCCCTGAGCATGGCGTCCGATGGGAATCGAGTGGTGAAGGTGATTACACTCTGGAAACTGTAACGAAGCAGACGCGTGGTACCGAAATAATTCTGCATCTGCGCAAAGATGAAGATGACTTTCTCAATGGAATGCGAATTCGTACTATTATTCGTAAATATTCCGATCATATCACTTTGCCCATTGTGATGAAGAAGGAAGAATGGTCCCAGGAAGAGAAGAAAAACAAGATCACTGATGAAGACGAAACAATTAATCAGGCAAATGCATTATGGGCGCGTCCAAAAAATGAAATTACTGCTGAACAATACAACGAATTTTATAAGCATGTAGCGCATGATTTTGAGCCACCACTTGCCTATTTGCATGCACGTGTAGAAGGCAAACAGGAATACACGCAATTACTCTATATCCCTGCACGAGCGCCTTTCGACTTATTTGATCGTGAACATCGTCATGGCATTAAGTTATATGTGCAGCGCGTATTTATCATGGATGATGCTGAAAAACTGTTGCCAAATTACTTACGCTTCGTGCGTGGGGTGGTTGATTCGAATAGCTTGCCTTTGAATGTGTCACGTGAAATATTGCAAGAATCGAAAGATATCGAATCGATCAGAGCAGGTATAGTCAAGAAAGTGCTGGGATTGATAGAAGAATTATCCAAGAATGAAGACGATGAAGGAAAAGAAAAATTTAGAACTTTCTACCGGGAATTTGGACAAGTTTTGAAAGAAGGCGTGGGTGAAGATTATTCCAATCGTGAACGGATAGCGAAACTATTACGTTTTGTCACGACCCAAAGTGATACCGAGGAACCAACTGTTTCTCTGGAGACCTATTTGCATCGCATGAAAGAAAGGCAAGACAAGATTTATTATGTTACTGCTGACAATCTTAAGGCAGCCAAGAATAGCCCCCATCTAGAAGTTTTCCGTAAAAAAGGTATCGAAGTACTGCTGTTATCAGATCGTGTTGATGAATGGCTAGTAACCAATTTGACCGAGTTTGAAGGAAAGCCGCTCCAATCCGTTGCAAAGGGTGGTTTGGATCTGGGAAGTTTAGAAGACGAAACTGAAAAAGAAGAACGTGAGAAGGAAAGCAATGCTTATCAGGAATTAACTGACAAAATGAAAGCGGCGCTTAGTGAGCAGGTAAAAGATGTACGTGTTACATTTCGTTTGACTGAATCTCCAGCCTGTCTTGTCGCGGACACTTATGATATGGGTGGTAATTTGGAAAGATTACTGAAATCTGCTGGACAGAAGGTACAGCATGCTAAACCAATCCTTGAAATCAATCCACATCATCCGATGGTGCAAAGGCTAAAATCAGAAGTGGAAAATTTTGAAGACTGGAGTTATATTTTGTTTGATCAAGCCTTACTGGCTGAAGGTGGCCAGCTTGAGGATCCAGCAGCATTTGTAAAAAGACTCAATGAATTGCTATTGCTGAAATCCTGAGTTCGAGAACCTCTATATGGCCTGCGCAAACTTCCGGTATTCATTCCATGATGCCGGAAGTTTGCTCTGTAAATTGAAACTTGAAACTTCTTCTCATTTCTAATGTCCATCCATTGGACGTAGCGTAAAGCGCTAAATCATTTTCCAAACAAATATTCAAGCACATAGTGGGCAAATCAACGAATAATCAGGTTTTTGATTCGATAAAGCAATATCAAGCAAAACTGATTACTCCATTTGCTGTTTTAGGTATTAGAACAGAAGAAGATTGGCTTACTGATATTGATTATTTGCCAATTGGTACAAAACCTTCGACACCAAAAACTTTACTGGCGAAAGAAGTGTATAGGCAATTAGAGGCATACTTGACGGAACCAAATTTTATATTTGATTTGTGTTTGCATATCAGTGGCACGACGCATCAGCAGCGAGTTTGGCAAGCCATTCAGGCTATCCCGAGCGGAGAAACGAGCAGTTATGCAGAAATAGCAGAGCAACTGCATTCTGCACCGAGAGCGGTAGGTCGCGCCTGTGGCGCGAATAGAATTCCGATTGTCATACCATGTCATCGGGTTATTTCCAAGAATGGCGGATTAGGAGGTTTTATGAATGCAAGTGCTGGAGACCCTTTAGAGATCAAGCGGTGGTTGTTGCGTCATGAGAGCACCTGAACTAAACGCTGGTTTGTTGGATGAGTTTTCCGATGCATTATGGCTGGAAGATGGCTTGTCGCGTAATACACTGGATAGTTACCGTAACGATCTACAGCTTTTTAGTGAATGGTTAAGAAAGCGGAATCAAGATAATAGTGTACTAACCGACGCAACACACTCTGATTTGCTCGATTTTCTGGCATCAAGAGTTTCCGCTAAAATGAAAGCTAGTACAACAAGCCGTGAATTGTCCAGTTTAAAGCGTTTCTATCGCTTTTTATTACGCCAAGGCAGAATTACGACAGATCCCAGCCTCAACATTGATACCCCAAAACTGCAGCGCAGCCTGCCCGATAGTCTCACAGAGACAGAGGTCGAGCTGCTCCTGAGCGCACCTGATCTTAAACACCCACTCGGTTTGCGTGATCGTGCGATGCTGGAAGTTCTGTATGCCAGTGGTCTGCGGGTATCGGAACTGATCAACCTAAGATATTCGCAAGTCAGTATGGACATGGGGGTATTACGAGTCATGGGTAAGGGGAGAAAGGAACGCCTTGCTCCACTAGGAGAAGAATCACTTGAATGGTTGAGCCGTTATACCAAAGAAGCGAGACCTGCTTTGCTGAATGGTATTGTGACCGATACCATATTTGTGACAACACGCGGAGCTGCAATGACACGCCAGGCTTTCTGGTATCTCATTAAACGTTATGCGCAATTAGTGGGTAATGATAAACCACTATCGCCGCATACCCTGCGCCATGCATTTGCTACCCATTTGTTGAATCATGGTGCTGATCTGCGAGTGGTACAATTACTATTGGGTCATGCAGATATCTCCACCACGCAGATTTATACCCATATCGCGCGTGAACGCCTGAAACAATTGCATACCAAGCATCATCCTCGCGGATAGTAGCTTTAAGCTATTTTTTCGCCAATAGCAGATAGAGCGATACGATTCCAAGGCTAATAAAAGCAATCAACGACCAATCCGGAATGGTCAACGATAAGAATTTCCAATCGACGTCCGCACAATCCCCATTTGCTTCGAACATCCCTGGCCACCAACCGGCAAGTGGTAATGAATTTAGAAAAGCTTCCTCCGGACTAATACCGCATTCAAATGATTCCGGGAAACGTACCAACCAAGCGTGCCTTGCAGCGATGACTGTGCCTATGAGTGCCAAAATACACATCAAAACAGCATAGAAGCGGCGTCCGATGACTTTAGGATTGTGTAGAAATGCCAATAGTGCGACTAATCCCAGCAACCAGTAGGCAAGACGTTGTGCTACACACAGCGGACAGGGTAGTAATCCTTCCAAATGTTGCAGATATTGTGCATAGCCCAGAAGACTGATGCAGATGAGCAAGATAAATAAAAATAATAATCTCATTGGGCAATCTTTCTTTTTTGCAAACGATCATATAATCACAATAAGAATATTAGCATGATGAGATTGGGATTTTAGTGTAGTTTCTACTGCGAATTAGAATTAGATAATGACAGAGGCTTTATATTGGAGATTTTCTGAGATATCTTGATATGAGCCAAGTATGGTTCGGATTCTTTGGAATTCGTTACGGATTGTGGCCGGCGATCGTTTTAAGTAAACAGCAAGAGTTTTCGAATCTGTTGTTTCCAGAACCAGGCTGGCTTCCAATAGCCGGTGCAGGGAGGGAGGCAGCACTTTGTTGCTGTCGATAGATTCGATTAGGCATGCTGCATGCATCTTTGCGCGGCGTAATTGGCCAATTTTATGAAACTGGTGATTGTCTTTTTGCTTATTTAGGTGATTATTATAGATACCAAGTTTAGTTTGGATTTCGGACTGTTTCATTTGAATTCACTCCTCGTACATGATGTTAGCTCTAGAGTAACAAGGGAATATGACAAGAATATAACAGCTTCATAGAAACTTGTTCATAGATGCATTTTGGGTTAAGGTAGTTCAGGCGTCAATGCGGCATATAGCCGCATCTGTTGTTAAGTGATGAGCTTATTCCGAGAAGGTTTTGTTGGTTTTATTTTTATTTTTGTATACGCCTGGTAAACGATATTTAGACAAGTTTGAATTCAGTAGCTGGAAAATATGTGCCGACATGGCGTAATGCAGCTTGAATCGCATCATCTGCTGTTTCTAATAAAAAAAACTGCATTGCCATACGTGTTGCTTCCGGTAAATCGCGTAGATCCTTCTGGTTTCGCGCAGGCAACAATACCGTTCGCAGACCGGCACGTTCTGCCGCCAGTATCTTTTCCTTGATACCGCCTACGGGTAATACTAATCCACGTAGACTGATTTCCCCGGTCATCGCGACATCATGGCATACGGGCCGGTTAGTGAATAATGAAACGAGTGCAATGAACATCGCAACACCTGCGCTCGGTCCATCTTTTGGAATAGCACCTGCCGGAACATGCAGATGCACATCAACACCGTCAAACAGAGATGCCGGGATATTCAAATCGCTAGCGCGTGCCTTGACTAAGGTGAGAGCTGCTTGCGCGCTTTCTTTCATCACATCACCGAGCTGCCCGGTCAGAATCAACCGCCCGTTACCATTGATCCGTGTGGCTTCGATAAATAGAATATCGCCACCCACCGGTGTCCAAGCCAGGCCCGTGGCGACTCCGGGCAGATCCGTATGCAGTGCTAATTCATGTTCATATTTCTTTGAACCCAGAATCGTATCCAAATCGGATGCATCAATATGCACTTGCTGATGTTCACCTTCCGCGACACGTAAAGCCGCGTGGCGCATTACTCGACCGATTTCCCGTTCAAACTGACGCACACCAGCTTCACGAGTGTAATCAGCAATAATACTTGCCAGCGCTTCGGATGTTAATTTGCATTGTTCCTCGCGCAAACCGTTTGCTTCACTCTGCCGCTGTACTAGATAACGTAGCGCGATTTGGAGCTTTTCTTCTTGTGTGTAACCGGGTAAATCAATAATTTCCATGCGGTCGCGTACTGGCGGGGACACATTGTCGATTACATTCGCCGTAGCAATGAAGATCACCCGGCTTAGATCAAACGGAACACCCAGATAATTATCACGAAAAGTTGAGTTCTGCTCCGGATCCAGTACTTCAAGTAGTGCAGCGGACGGATCCCCCTGTATGCTGGCTGACATTTTGTCGATTTCATCAAGCATCATGACGCAATTACGCGCACCAGCCTTACGTAGTCCTTGCACAATATTGCCTGGCATGGCACCGATATAGGTGCGGCGATGGCCGCGCATTTCGGCTTCGTCATGCACGCCGCCTAATGACACACGCACAAAAGGCCGCTGCAAAGCACGTGCGATGCTTTGGCCCAGAGAAGTTTTGCCTACTCCCGGTGGTCCGACAAAGCAAAGAATAGGCGCCCGGCCGTGCGGTTTCAGTTTTTGTACGGCCAGAAATTCAATAATGCGCTGCTTGATGCGCTCCAACCCAAAATGATCGGCTTCCAGAATTTGACGTGCGGTATTCAAGTCGATTGGTGGTTCCTCAGGTAGCCGCCACGGTAATTCGGTCATCCATTCCAGATAGGTGTGCAACATCGAGTATTCGCTCGATGCGCTCGGCATGCGCTGCAATCGTTGCAATTCTTTGCGCGTCTGCGCTTCGACATCACTGGGCATGCCTGCTCCGGTGATCGCCTCATTCAATTGTGCAATTTCTTGATCGTTACCGCCGTCCTCGCCCAGTTCTTTCTGGATTGCTTTTAACTGTTCGTGTAATAAATACTTACGCTCGCGATCTTCCATTTGTTCTTTGGTGCGCTCGCCGATTTCCTGGGAGAGTCTTAAAACTTCGATACGGCGCGATAAAATCTGCAACACTTTCTGCAGCCGCTCCTCAGTATCTATCGTTTCGAGAAGCATCTGTTTTTCATTGACTTCGGTATCAAGCAGGCTGGCAGTAATATCGGCCAGATCCGACGGCGCGCGCGTGGCTTGCAATGCATGTGCAAGTTCTGCCGGAACTCCGGGCAATAGCGATAAAATCTCGACAGCGCGTTCGCGCAACTGCAATGCGAGCGCTTCTGCCTGCGTTGTGACTTGAGCTGTTTCTTTAATACGTTTTACACGGGCTGCAAGGAATGGGTAACCCTCGATGATTTCTTCAATCTGAAATCGTTCTATACCTTGGCAGATGGCATGATGAGTTCCGTCGTCTGAAGCAACATAGCGCACAACGTTGGCTATAGTGCCGATACTGCATAATGCATCAAGTCCCGGATCGTCGACAGTGGCATCCTTTTGTAGCACGATACCGATGGGTGCTTTGGACTGCAGGGCATGCTCCACGGTGGCAATTGACTTAATCCGGCCAACCGTGATCGGCATTAACACATGGGGAAATAACACCACATTGCGCATTGGCACCAATGCGATGACATCGGCAGGCAGCTCAAATTGGGTTGGGGCAGATTGTTCCATAGCAACTCATCCTCCAGGGATTTTTAATGACCAGTCTTAATATTCACTAGAATATTTGAGTGCTTAACCAGGAATTCAAGTGAGCTCCTCTATATTATTTAACGCAACCGATCAGTGCAGGCAATTTCCTGATTGCCTGGAGTCACTCCGCTATTACGGACGGTGCCGCGTTTCTTTTTTTTGCTCGTACCTTACCAGTTTGGAGAGATTAAGTAATTCTTCGGATAGTAATTCCAGTGCATCATCTAAAGTCAGTATGCCAACCAATTCCCCGGCTTCATCCACTATCGGTAAGCGCCGGATAGTTTTGCGGCGCATAAATTCGATTGCTTCGTAATTCGCGGTACTTTCTTTAACTGTAAATACTTCCGGTGCCATAATATCGCCGACGGTAATCACCGTTTCATCCAATTCCGTTGCCAGAACTTCGACAACCAGATCACGATCCGTGACAATGCCTACAGGTGCTGTACGACCATTGAGCTTATCGATCACAATAACGGCCCCCACGTGATATTGCCGCATCAATTTGGCGGCTTCCAGAACCGTCTCATCACGTTGAATAGTAATTACTTCACGATTGCAAATATCACCGACACTCATCATATTCTCCTTTATTTTTAATCCAAACAAACAAGCCGAATCTCGAGTTAACGAGACCAATTCACACGTAACAAGTTTTCAGCCGGGTTGTAGTGAAATTCCAGATCACCCTGATAAGCATGGTGAATCGCTTCACCAATACCGCGCGCGAGGTGAATAT
>ERZ1292630.1015-Hain-H41-02um-R3-1015-length-28277-cov-5_pt2 | contig 20997 bp, 17 predicted proteins | sample MGYA00564408_ERZ1292630 | MGnify/ENA primary metagenome ERZ1292630 (study PRJEB36523, sample SAMEA6512641) | groundwater metagenome | collected 2019-01-08 | study: AquaDiva: Metagenomics assemblies of 32 groundwater samples
ATAGACCCGAATCTGGGAGCCTTCCTGGGAGATCGATTGGCCTCCGATATTGTGGCTGGCCTTGAAGCGTTTGGCGTCCTTGACCACCGCGGGCGGGTCGGCGCTCAGATCGAGTTTGTATTTCGACAGGGTCGCCTGGTAGGTGGTGAGCGTGCCGTCGATGGTTTTTTCTCCGACGACGTTGTAATCCTTGCCGAAGATTTTCGAGGGATTCAAGGCCGCCTTCGCCTCCGGAGTCAGGACCTTGACTTTGATGTTCTGCTTCTTGCCGATCTGTTTGAGCTGATAAAGATTGACCAATCCCTTGTTCTTGGCAGGGTCGCACTCGACCCGGCGGCAATTGAGACGCTGGGTCGTTTTGCCGTCTTTGAACGAGACGTCCGGCCAATCCTCGAAGGGTACGTTCTCGAGGGTCCAAGTCGCCAGCGGCGATTTTTCGCCCGAGGCATCAGGCGGGACGGGGGGGGCGGCGTCGAGGGCGAAGGCGCGGCAAGCCGCCAACAGCAGCACGAAAAACGTCGCAGCGCGCGAGGTGCTCATAAGAGGGGTGTCTCCTGGATCGTATTACGCGTATCGCCAGAGGAAATATACGTCCAAAACCTGCAAAACGCAAGGTCTTTTAGGCTCCGCCCGTTTGGGCCTAAAGGCCTACGCGCGATCAAGCAGTCCGACGAGTTCGACATGGCTGGTTTGGGGGAAGAGATCCACGGGACTCACGGAGCGCAGCGCGAAGCCGGAGTGGCAGAGAAAGGCCGCGTCGCGGGCAAAAGTCGCCGGGTCGCAGGACACGTAGACGAGGCGCTTGATCTTGCGCTCCGTCAAGAAGCGGCGCACGGGCTGGGACAGCCCCACGCGGGGCGGGTCGACGACGGCGCAAACCCTGTCGGGAAGTTCCTTGGCCAATTTCGGCAAAACGGCCTCGGCGCGCCCCGCCTTGAAGCGGCAGTTGCCGATGCGGTTGCGCTCGGCGTTGCGATACGCGTCGTTGATCGCGTCGCGGTTTTCCTCGACGCCGATGAGCCGCGGGAAGGCGTCCGCCATCCACAAGGTGAGCGTGCCGACTCCGCAGTAGAGATCGAGACCGATGGGAAATGTCTTGCCGCCTTCGCGGACCGCGGCCTTGGCGACGTCGTAGAGGATCTCGGCCGCCGGAGTGTTGACCTGGAGGAAAGCTCCCGGGGAGGCGGAGAAATGGAATCGGCCGAGGATCTCCTCGAGCTCGCGCGCGCCCCACAGGCGGCGCCACACGGGCCCCAGAACCACCGAGGTTTTCTCCGGCTGGACATTTTGGTGGACGCCGATGATTTCGGGATGCCGCGCGCGCAGCTGGGAGACGAAAAGCTCCCGGTCCGAAAATTCCTGGCGCGTGGTGACCAGAGCCACGAGCGCGCGTCCCTCGGAGTTGGTGCGTATATAGAGATGGCGCAGCCACCCGCGGCCGGTTTTCCCGTCGTAATAAGTCCAGCCGCGCTCGATGGATTGCGCCTTGACGCTCAAAGCGATGCGCACCGAGAGGTCGGGTTGGATGGGGCATTCCTTCAAGTCGACGATCTCGCGCGAGCCGGCCGAGAAAAACCCCATGCGCGGGCCGTTGGGCCCCGGCATGAAAGGAATCTGGACCTTGTTGCGGTAGCCCCACGGCTTGGGCGCGCGCAGGGTGTCGCGCACCAGGGATGCGGTCTCGGGGAATTTTCCGATGCGGCTAAGGCAATCGATGACGATGTTCCGTTTGTGGGCGAGTTGGGCTTCGTAGTCGAGGTGCTGCCAATCGCAGCCCCCGCAGGCCGCGCCGGCGCGCGAGGGCGCGGCGTGATGCGGACACGGCGGATCGACCCGGGCGGCTCCCGCGCTGATGACGCGCTTGATTCGGGCCCGAGCGAAATTGGATTTCGTCTCGAAAGTCTCGACTTCCAAGCGGTCGCCCGGAGCGGCGCCGGCCACGAAGAGCACGCGGTTGGAACCCTCCGCCTTGGCGACGGCGTCGCCCGCGGCGGCCATGCGTTCGACAGCGACCGTCAAGACCTCGCCGATCGCCCCCACAGACGCTTTCTCGCTCACGGCGTATGATACCAATTATATAGAATGCCCCGATGCGAAGCCTTGGACTTGCCGCCGCGCTGGTCGCGGGTGCTTGCGTGCCCTATCCCGGCGAACTGCCCGATGACGGCCGCGGCCGTTCCTATCCCGGACTCGTCGAGGGCGTGTACCCCGGCCTGGAGGCCGGAGCGCAAGAGACGTCGAGCCTGCATTTCGCGGTCAAGGCTTACGGTCTTGACACCGTCCGCGACGTCGCCGACATGGCCGAGGGCGCTTATACTCGGATCATGGCCGACACCGGCTTGTATTCCTTCAAGCCCCGCGGGCTCTATCAACTCGTCGTGTACGGCACGCAGGACGAGTACCGCAAGAAAACCGGCCAGCCGGAGTGGTCGGGCGGGGTGGCGGTGGGCAACGCTCTTTACACTTACATCTCGCCCCGTCTCGAGGCGGTGGTCTCGCATGAGATGGCCCATTTGATTTGGTTCGAGTACATGGGCCGGGTCAATGCCGAGCATCGTTGGGTCAACGAAGGGCTGGCCGTCTATCAGGAGAACAAGGCCATGGGAAGCCGCGGAAAAGGGGACATATTCTCCGTTCTTCGCGGAGCTCTTCGCTCTCAGCCGCTGACGATGGATCAGATGCGTCATCTCGTTCCGGCCACCGAACGGGCTTACGAGGTCAGCAACTGGTACGCGCAAGCCGAGAGCATGGTTCGGTTCATGATCGAGCGCGGCGGGCGCATCGGGTTCTCCCAATTCTTGGCCGCCCTGCGCTACGACAAGAACTTCGATCAAGCCGTCGCGGAGGGCTTTCCCGGGCAATGGCGCACGCTCGCCGATCTTGAGCTCGACTGGAAGCGGAGCCTGCAATGAGTCTGAGCGTTCCTGAGGGCGCCAAGCGCATCGTCTTGCCGGTCGGGGGCATGCATTGCGCTTCGTGCGTCGCCAAGGTCGAGGGATCGCTCGGCAAGATCGAGGGAGTTCATTCCGTCTTGGTGGATCTTCCTTCGCGCACCGTGGCCGTCGAATTTACCCCGCTGGCCGGGAAGCTCGAAGTGCGAACCCTGCGCCGCGCCATCGAAAAAGCCGGCTACGACGTCTTGGGCGAAAGCGAAACGCGGACTCAAGCCGAATCCATGAGTCTGCTGTCCCAGCAGGCCGAGCAGCGCCGGCTCATGACGAGGCTTCAGGCCGCGCTGATCTTGTCGGTGCCTCTTCTTCTGGCTAAGACCTTGAATCTCTCGCCTTACACGGCCTTGATCATCGCCGTTCCCATCCAAGTGTGGGGGGGCTGGCATTTTCATGAGGGGGCCTCCCGCGCGCTGCTGCGCCGCCGCGCGGATATGGACTCGCTGGTTTCGGTCTCGACGTGGGCCGCGTTCTTCTACAGCGCTTACGTGGTTTTGTTTCCAGAAACCCTGCCCCCGGCCGCCCGCCAAACGCAATGGGATGCCGTCAGCGGGCTCATTGTGTTCGTGACTTTCGGCCGCTGGCTCGAGGCGCGCACCCGCGGCAAGACCAACGAGGCCGTTGCCAAGCTCATGCGCATGGCGCCGAAAACGGCCCGCGTCGTCCGCGGCGGCGAGGAAATCGTCGTGCCGCTGGCCGAGGTGGCGGTCGGCGAGACGGTGAGGGTGCGCCCGGGCGAGCAAATCGGCACCGACGCGGAGGTGACCGTCGGCCGTTCCACGGTCGATGAGTCGATGCTGACCGGAGAGGGTTTGCCCGTGGAAAAGGCCCCGGGTTCGCGCGTGTGGGGGGGCACCCTCAACAAGAACGGCGCCCTGGAGTTGTGCGTGCTGCGGCCGGGGGATGAATCGGCCTTGGCGCGCATCGTCGAGGCCGTGCGTGAGAGCCAGGCCACCAAGCCGAAGATTCAGCGTTTCGTCGACAATGTCTCGGCGTGGTTCGTCCCTGCCGTTTTCGTCTTGGCGGGCGTGGTGGCCTGGAGCTGGATTCGCTGGGGCCCCGAGCCCCGCTTTCTCATGGCGCTGACCTGCACGGTGTCGGTCTTGGCGTGCGCGTGTCCGTGCGCGTTGGGCTTGGCCACCCCCCTGGCCGTGGTCGCCGGCATCGGCCGCGCGGCGGAAATGGGGGTCTTTCTGCGCAACGCGGAAATTCTCGAGACGATCGGCAAACTCGACGTCGTGCTCTTCGACAAGACCGGCACGTTGACCGAGGGCCGTCCGCGCGTGTCCGGGGCCATCGTCCTGCGCGGGACCGAGGATGAAATGCTGGCCTGGGCCTTGTCCTGCGAGGAACGCTCAGAGCATCCCTTCGCCTTCGCCATCGTCGCGCGGGCCAAGGAGCGCAAGATCCATTCTCACAAGGTGGACTCCTTTGAGGCGTTGCCCGGCCGCGGCACCCTGGCTCGCGTCGCGGAGCGTTCCGTGCGCGTGGGCAGCCTTCCGTGGCTGCGAGAGGAGGGGGTGGCGATTCCTCAAGACGACGCGGCGCGCTTCGCTCATACAGGCTCTTTGCTGTGCGTGGCCGTCGACGGCGAGCTTTTGGGAGCCTTTCAAATGGAGGACTCGCTGCGCCCCTCGGCTCCGGCCGCCGTCGCCGCGCTCAAGGAGATGGGCTTGGAGGTTTACCTCGTGTCGGGCGACCGCAACTCCGCGGCCTATCGCGCCGCGGAGTTGGCCGACATCGGCACCGTCTTCGCGGAGATCAGGCCGGAGGAGAAGTCGGGCATCGTGCGCCGTTTTCAGGCGGAGGGCAAGAAAGTCGCGATGGTCGGCGAGGGCTTCAACGACGCGCCGGCGCTGTCGCACGCCGACGTGGGCGTGGCCTTGGCCACCGGCACCGACGTCGCCATCGAGTCCGCGGACATGACCTTGCTCAACCCGGACTTGGCGACTCTGGCCAAGGCGATCGTTCTCAGCCGCCGCATACGACTGGTCATTCGCCAGAACCTCGCTTGGGCTTTCGTCTACAACTTGGCGCTGATTCCGATCGCGGCGGGAGTGTTTTATCCCCGCTGGGGCATCCTGCTGCGGCCAGAATTTGCCGGCGCGGCGATGGCGTTGAGTTCCATTTCCGTCGCCTTGAACTCGCTGAGACTAAGGAGCAAAGATGTCCAATAAAACCCTGATCTACGGCTACAATCCCGACCTCGCTTTGTCGGGCGCCGACGCCGCGCTGCCGACCATCGAGACGTGGCCGAATCAATACAAAGGCTACGAGATCCAAATCGAGGTTCCCGAGTTTACTTCGGTCTGTCCGAAGACGAAGCTCCCGGATTTCGGCGCCGTCACCGTCCGCTATCTGCCCAACAGGGAATGCCTCGAGCTCAAGAGCTTCAAATATTACATGCTGGGCTACCGCAACATGGGTATTTTCTACGAGAACGCGGTCAACCGAATTCTTGACGACATCGTCGCCGCGGTCAAGCCCGCATGGTGCGAAGTCGTCGGGGTGTTCACGCCGCGAGGCGGCATGCGCTCGACGATCACGGCCCGCTATCCGCGCAAGGCTTTCGGGCCGCGTTGAAGCCCCGGCTGGCGTGGGCGCTTCTGGCTCTGGCCGCCGGTCTTTTATTCTTTCGCCTGGGTCGTCCGGCTTTGTGGCAGGACGAGGCCGAGACGGCGCTGCGCGCCGTCTCGATTCTACACTCGGGCGTGCCGCGCATGACGGTCGACGGCGCGCTCGTGAGCACGCAGCCCTCCTTGGCCGCCCACGAAGGAACCGCCGGCGGCATCTGGATTTGGAATACCTGGTTGCCGCCGTATCTGACGGCGGGGTCCTTCGCCGTGTTCGGACGCTCCCCGTGGGCCGCGCGTTTGCCCTTTGCCCTGGCGGCGCTTCTGTGCCTTTGGCTGTCGTGGACGCTTTTTAGCGCGGCAAGCGCCGAGGACGCCGGCGGCGCTCAGCCGTGGGCGGCCGAAATGGGCCTGGCGTGTTTAGCCCTGTCTCCCGCTTTCCTGCTTTTTTCACGACAGTCGCGCTACTACGCCTTGAGCGCGCTCGGCGCCGTCCTTGTCCTTCACTCCTGGCGCCGCCTTCTCGCCGATAAGCCGGGGGGCGTCTGGGCGCTGGTCGGGGGGCTTCAGTTCCTTCTGCATTCCGCTTTCGCGTTTTTCGTCGTGGCCTGTCTTGCCGTCGCGGCAGACGCCGCCTTGCGTTTTGACGAGTGCCGCCGCTTTCCGCGATTTCGGAAAGCGGCCCTGGCGACGCTGATTCTGTCGCTGCCCTCGTTCTGGTTCTTCCGGCTTTGGGAGCGCCCGGGCAATCATCTCTACGGCGCGGGGGAGTCGCTGGAATTCTTGAAAACATTCCTGCTGTGGCTGGCGCTGTTCGCTTGTCCCATCGCCGCGCCGGCGCTCGCGGCGCTCGAAAAGCGAAGAGTCGCGCTCGTGCTGACGGGTTTTTTTCTCCTCTGCGGCCTGGTCGGCGAGGGGACTTGGCCGCGCGCGGCCGCCCTCGCGGTCTTGGCGTGGTGCTTGGCGCAGGGCGTCGCCGTCCAGGCTCCCCGCGGAGAGATGAGCCTGCGCCGGATGTCGTGGCTGTGGCTGACGGCGTCGCTGGCGGTGCTGTCCTTGACGGCCGCGGAACCCTACGGGCGGTATTTGATGGGAGTCCTTCCGGTCACGGCTTATCTGGGAGGCGTTTGGCTGGCGCGGGTCGCGCGGGGACGAGTCGCCGTGGCGCTGGCCGTCGCGGCCTGCGCGGTCGCGACGAATTGGCTGGGCTGGCTGCCGGTCAAGGCGGCTTCTTTCATCGGCGCGCCGCGGGCGCCGGTCCAGTCGGTGTCGGGAATGATGCGCCAGAGGCTGCGGGATGTGAGCCCCCGCTCGGATCTGCTGAGGTTGGTCGGCGAATTGGCCCGCGGGCCCCAAGGATATATCGAGCCTGCGGCCGCCGCGATCGTCTCGGCGGGCGGAGGAAGCGTGTTTTCCGCGGCGGACAACCTGTCGTTGATGTTCGCCTCCGGCGCCGCGCCGATTTACGGCACGGAGTTGTCCGGCAGGGCGCCTGATTGGATATTGGTCTCGGCGTGGCTGCGCCTCGACCCTCGGGCTGAGGTCGCGGTCCAGTCTCTTCTGAGCGGCGGACTGTATGAACTCCTGCCGCTGCGGGGGCCGCTGCTGTTATGGCAGAACAACCCCGACCCCTTGTATCGCGATTTTTCCCCCCGGCAAGGTCCGCTGCCTTTGTTTCGGCGCAAAAAAAGCGAACGTCCGTAAGGCGTCGCTTCGTTATTTATTCCAGGGGCTGTTCACCCACGGTCAGTTTAAGAGTATTCTGGGTTTCTTTTCGGGCGATCAAGAGATGGATCACCGTTCCCGGGGCCAAATTGGCGACTTTCTCGCGAAAGTCTTGAACGTTCACGACCGGGACGCCATCGATGGCGAGGATCACGTCGCCCACGGCCAAACCGGCTTTGGCCGTCGGGCTGTTCTCCCTGAACGAGGGGACCAGAACGCCGCCGTCGACGCGGAAGACCTTTTTGAGATTTGCATCAAGCTCCTGAATGTCTGTCCCGATCCAGCCTCGCACAACCTTGCCTGCGGAAATGATTTGCTGGGAGACTCTTTGAGCCAACCTCTGTGAAATCGCGAAGGCGATTCCCGAGCCCCTTTTGTCGATGGCGGAGTTGATTCCGATCAGCTTCCCTTCAAGGGTGAAGAGACCGCCTCCGGAGTTTCCCGGGTTTACGGCCGCGTCCGTTTGGATGGTATCCTCGTATGAATTCATATTGATGTCCCGGCCCAGGGCGCTGATGACGCCGACTGTCGCGGTTCCATGGAGGCCGTAAGGGCTGCCCATCGCGATGACGATGCGGCCGCGCTTGAGAGCCAAGGAGTCCCCCCAGACGGCGAACGGGAATCCTTCGCCTTCGATTTTGACCACGGCCAAATCGGTTTTCTGGTCGGTTCCGACGATCACACCCGTGAACTTTCGGTTGTCCGACAGGAGCACTTCAAGAACCCGATTCGAGGCGGCGGCGATGACATGGTTGTTGGTGATGATATATCCGTTTGAGGTGATCAGTACGCCGGATCCGGAATCGACGGTTTTTCCCGGAGGCTCTCCTTGAATTTTGGATTCCGGCGGAGCCTTGATGAATAGAGACACCACGGTGGGGGCGATTTGATCGATGACGGCGACGAGATCGCTTTCCATTTGCGCGGCGACCCCCGGGCTGACCTTATAGATGCGGCCGCCGGAGCCCGGTCTATATTGCAGGCTCCAGGCGCGCGGAGCCGCCGTGAAGTTTCCAAGGCTTCGAGCGAAGATATCGTCCGAGGAGACGTTTGGCTGGGACTGTGCGTTTGAGACCAGCAGGACGGCTGTTAAAACAGCGGCGGCGCGGATGAGCACGGGCATTCAATCCTCCTTGATCGAACGGATGATGGCTGATTATATCGCTGCGGGCTCATGGGGGGAGCGGGCCTTTAGGGCATCAGCGCGGCGGCATCCGGTCCATGGAGAAATAGAGCGGAAGTCCCCGGAGGCGCCGTCGGAAGCGGGAACGATGAATCTGACTCTTGAATCCGTAATACAGACTCGCTACCATCTTAGGCGTGCGAAGCATCGCGATTGAATCGAGGCTCTGGACATGATAAGATCACCGTCCGTCGTGCCCAGTTGGCGCAGTGGTAGCGCGTTCCCTTGACATGGGAAAGGTCATAGGTTCAAATCCTATACTGGGCACCATTTTTTTGTCCTGACTCCTCGCTCAAATGAAAACAGCCGACATCCTACACGCCGCCGATCCGAACTCGCAGGAGGCGCTTGACGCCCTACGGCACTCGTGCGCCCACGTCATGGCTCAGGCGGTGCAGGAGATTTTTCCCGGGACGAAAATCACGATCGGCCCGGCGATCGAAAACGGCTTCTACTACGACTTCGACTCCCCGCACCGCTTCACGGAGGAGGACTTCAAGGCCATTGAGAAGCGCATGCTGCAGATCGCCGAGGGCAATCATCCCTTCACGGGCAAGGAAGTCACCTACGAGGAGTCCAAGGCGTACTGGTCGCAGCGGGCAGAGCCCTATAAACTCGAACTGCTCGAAAGCTTCAAGGACCAGCGGCTGACTCATTACTCCCATTCCTCCTTCACCGACCTCTGCCGCGGCGGCCACACCCCGAGCACGAAGGCCATTCGCCACTTCAAGCTGCTGTCGGTGGCCGGGGCGTATTGGCGGGGAGACGAGAAAAACGCGATGCTTCAGCGCATCTACGGCACTGCCTGGCCGACCAAGGACCAGCTTGCCGCGCATCTGCAAATGCTCGAGGAGGCCAAGAAGCGCGATCATCGCAAGCTCGGCCCCGCCCTCGGCCTTTTCAGCGTTCAGGATTTGGCCGGTCCGGGGCTCATTTTCTGGCATCCCAAGGGCGGGCGTATGCGGCTGATCATGGAGGACTGGCTGCGCGGCGAGGCGTTGCGCCGCGGCTACGACATGGTCTATACCCCGCATATCGCCAACGTCGATCTCTGGCACACCTCGGGGCATACCAGCTTCTACCGGCAGAACATGTTCGGCGAGATCGAGGTCGAGAAGGCCGATTATCAGCTCAAGCCGATGAATTGTCCTTTTCACATTTTGATCTATCAGAGCGTTCTGCGCAGCTACAAGAGCCTTCCGCTGCGCTACGCCGAGTTGGGCACGGTGTACCGCTACGAGCGTTCGGGAGTGCTTCACGGACTCATGCGCGTGCGCGGATTCACCCAGGACGACGCCCATATTTTTTGCACCCCCGATCAGATCGAAAGCGAAGTCGAGGGCTGCGTCGATTTCGCCCTCGAGGTGTTCAAGACGTACGGCTTTGAGAAGTACTCGATGGAGGTGTCCACCTGGGACCCGGAGAAGAAAGCCGACTACTCCGGAGAGGCCGAGGAGTGGGACCGGGCGCAGGCAGCTTTGGAGAGGGTGTTGACGCGCAGGGATATTCCATATAAGCTTTGCCGGGGGGAGGCCGCTTTCTACGGCCCGAAGATCGACATGAAACTGATCGACGCCATCGGCAGGTCCTGGCAGCTCTCGACCGTTCAGTTCGATTTCAACCTGCCGAAAAAATTCAACCTCGAATTCGTGGGCAGCGATGGCAACCGTCACCGGCCGCTCATGGTGCATCGGGCCTTGTACGGCTCGATTGAGAGATTTTTCGGCATCCTGATCGAGCACTACGCGGGTAACTTTCCGTTATGGTTGTCACCCGCTCAGGTGAAAATCCTGACGTTGACCGACGCCCAGGCGGAGCCGGCCCGGGCGGTCGCGGCGAAACTCGAGTCGGCGGGCCTGCGCGTGGAGCTCGACCTCCGCCCCGAGAAAATCGGTCATAAAATCAGGGAAGCGGCGCTCGAGAAGGTCCCGTACATGATCGTGCTCGGTCCGAAAGACGTGGAAGCCGGCACCCTGGCGGTTCGACTTCGCGACGGCAGGCAATTCAATTCGGTCGCGCCCGACGACTTCATCAAAAAGCTGGTTGAGGAAGCGGCGGCCAAGAAAACGACTTCCACCTGGGAATGAAACGAATGGAACGGATTCTCCTTGCAGCACTCATTTCGCTCTCGGCAGGCGCCGCTTCGGCGGCGAAGTCCGAGTTGGACGCGCAGGCCGAGGAGTCGGCCTTCAACGCGGCGGCCCAGCTTTACCAGGAAACGGGCCGCGATAAGCTGGCCGTGGTTCAGGCTTTCGAGAACTACGTGTCCCAGTTTCCACGCTCGCCCCGCGTCACCGATGCGCAGTTTCTCATCGGCGAGGCTTATCTCCAGCAGGCGTTGTCCATCTTGAAGGCCGAAGCCGCCGCCAAAAAGGTGTCCACGGCGCGCTTGTTGGCGCCGAAGAATCCCGCGGCGGTCAAGGCCCTCGAGGACGCGCGGCGCGCCTATCAGTCGGTGCTGGGAGACAAGAAGTCGGGTTTGGCGGCTTCGGCCCAGTACCGCCTCGGCGAGGTCGCTTACAACGAAAAGGACTGGGAGAAGGCCGTCGACGAGTTCAAGGAGGTCGACCGGCGCCATCCCAAGGCCTACCTCAATCCCGAGGCCCTGATGGGCATCATCTACTCCGACTTGGCGCTGGAGCAGTTTTCCCAGGCCGAGGCCAACATTTTCCTGCTTGGAGAGACGTTCCCGACGTTCCTCAAGGAGTCGGTCGTGCAGTACGCGCAGGGAATCGTCAACCTTCATAAAGGGGACTACTCCGGGGCGGAGCGCGCGCTCAAGGAAGTCAAGACGGCGGAGGCCGCCTATTACCTTGGCAAAACGTACCTCTTGTCCAAGCGGGCGTATCTGGCCGCCGCGGCCTTCGAAAACTTGATCCGGGACTATCCGGACTCCGACCTCAAGGAGGAGGCTCAGTTCTTCATCGGCGATTCTTTCTTCCTCGCCGAAGACTTCAACGGGGCGATCGCCAAGTACCAGTCCTTCATTTCAAAGTACCCCGAAAGCCCGCTGCGGGTGTCGGCCTTGTTTCGCATCGGCTCGTCATTTTTCCAGAAGAAGGACTACGTTGAAGCACGGGCCAACTTCCAGGCGGTGCTGGACCGCTATCCCAAGGATTTCTTCGCCCCGCTGGCCCAGTTTTTCATCTCCGAGTCGCACCTGATCGCGGGCCAGAACCGCGAGGCCCTATTCGCCTATACCAAGGTGATCACCCAGTATCCCGACGCCGTCAAAATCACCCCGCTGGCCTATTTCAAGCTGGCGTGGTGCCAGCAGCAAGTCGGCGATTACATGCAGGCGATTCAGACCGGGTCGAACTTCGTCTCCCAGTACCCGAACCATTCCCTGGCCAAGAACGTGTATCTCATCATGGCCAACGCGCAGGTGGCGCTCAAGCGCTACGCCGAGGCGACGTCCTCTTTCCAACGCATCATCGACCTGGCGCCCTCGTCGGACATCGCCGAGCAGTCCCTGTTTTCGATCCTCAAGAACCAGTACGACCAGAAGGCCTTCAATTCCATCTTGACGTCCTACCAGTTCATTTTCCGTCATTTGCCGCCGTCGAAATCGAAGTGGCGCTCGATGAGCTATCTGTACGCGGCGGAGGCCTACCTCGCCCTCAATCAGGTCGACGAGGCCGCGGTCATTTACGAGATGATTTTGAAAGTCTATCCGGACGATCCCGCGGCTTTCTACGCCCAGGACGGCCTGGCGTGGTGCCACGCCTACAAAGGCGAGGACGCTTTGGCCCTGGAATCGCGCCAAAAGCTCAAGGACATGATGTCGGTGGCGACCTCGTCCTTCGCGTTCTCCGGGCTCAACGAGCTGGGCATCGCCGACTCCATGTTCAATCAGAAGAACTACGAGGACGCCTACGTCCTTTACGAAAAGTTCTCGCGGGAAAACCCGGCGGCTCCCGAGGCTCCGGCCGCGTTGTATCGGGCCGCGATGAGCTCGTACCACCAGCGTTTCTACACGCAGGCCATAGACTTGTGGAAGAAGCTTTTGGCCCAATATCCCGCCTCCAAGGACGCTCCCTTGGCGCGGACTCAGGTCGCCGACACCTTGTTCCGCGCGCAGAAATATTCAGAGGCCATAGCCGTCTACCGGGAGATTCTCGCCGTGGACGCCAAAGGCGAGGCCGCGCCCATGGCGCATCTGCGCATCGCCCAGGCCTCTTATAACGCCAAGGACGACGCCGCCGCGATCAAGGAAGTCCAGGCGCTCGTGGCCGTTTTCCCGTCCGCCCCGGAGGCCGTCGACGGTCTTGACATCCTCGAGGGCGTTTTCGACCGCACCAAGGGCTTGGACTTCAAGACCAGCCTGCGCCAGATCGTGACGTCGCAGCCGGGAACGCCGATCGGAGGGGAGGCGCAGTTCCGTTTGGCGCGGCGGGCCTTCGAGACCAAGGACTGGAACACCGCCGCCGTCGACTTCCAGAAATTTTCCGTGGAATTCACCAACCATAAGGAGCTTCCCAAGGCCCAGTTCTACCTCGGCGAAAGTTATTTCAACCAGAATCGCTGGCAGGACTCCATTCCGGCCTACGAGCGGCTGCTCAACAACTTCGACAAGTCCGAGGACACCGCGCTGGCCATTTTCCACTTGGCCAGCGCCTACTACAACTTGGAGAAGTTCGAGGAGGCGACGCGCCACTACTCGCGATTGATCGAGGAGTATCCGGCCTCGGCGTATGTTCCACCGGCGCAATTTAACCTGGCGCTCGCCTACAAGAAGCTGGGCAAGCTCGACATGGCCCAGTACTCGTATCAGAAGTACGTCGCCTCCGCCAAACCCAACGACGCGCAGGCGCAGAACGCGATGTGGGAGACGTACCAGATTCAGCGCGATCGAAAAGACTTCGAAGGCGCGATCGCGACCCTCGACCAGATCAAGAGCGCCGCTCCGTCGGACGGCGAATTGGGCATGGAGGTCATGTACCGCATTTCCGAAGTCTACACCGCCGCCGGGCGCCCGGACGAGGCCTTGTCGACGTGGCAGAAGATGCGCTCCATGAGGCCCGCGGCCTCTCCTTTCCGCCTGCAGGCGCTGGCCAAACTGGGCGAACTCGCCGAGAAGGGCGGGGACATGGCGGGCGCGGCCAATATTTACGACGAGTACGCGCGCTCCGCGCCCAAAGACGTGGCGGCCAAGGCCGCGGCGCGCGCGGCGGCCCTGCGCAAATCCTCCGGCCAAGCTCCGGTCAAGAAATCCGCCGGGGCCGCCCCGACGCCCGATGTCGACGATCAGGTCCCTCCCGAGGGCGGGAGCACGTCCGTCATGCCCTCCGACGAGGCGCCCGTCAAGGCGGCCTCCAAGAAGTCGGGCAAGCCGAAAGCCAAGGGCCAGCGAGCCGGGGGGCAACCCGCGTTGCCGGGGATGTCTTCGACGGAGCAGAATTAATAAAAGAGACCCTTAAGGAGATTCGATGGGCGCCATTGATATGATGTCGATGTTACGCGAAAGCTTCACTCTGGTTATTTTGATTTTTTGCTCTATTTTGTCGATCACGTTCGCCATAGAGCGCTGGTGGTATTTCCGTTCCGCCCAGGCCAGCCCCGACGAGGTGCTGGGGCACGTGCGCAAAAGCCTGGAGGGGGGCAAAACCGACACGGCCGCCGCCTATTGCCAGAAGCATCCCTCCGCGGTCGCCGCCGTCGTCGGCTACGGTCTGATCCATTGCGCCCGTCCGCGCAAGGATCTCGAGGAGCTTTTGCTGACCAAGCTTAAGGAGGAGCGCGTCAAGCTCGAGCGTTTTCTCGGCGTATTAGGCACCCTGGGCAACATCACGCCCTTTATCGGCCTGTTTGGCACCGTCGTCGGAATTATCAAGGCGTTTCGCGACCTCGCCGCATCCGGAACCGGCGGGCCGGCCGTCGTCGCCAGGGGCATCGCCGAAGCGCTGGTCGCCACGGCGGCGGGGCTTTTGGTGGCCATTCCCGCCTCGATTCTCTACAACTACTTCATGCGGCGCTTGAAGGTCATCACGGTGGACATGGAGGTCGCCTCGGCGCGCCTGCTCGTGATGATCGGAGTCAAGTAGCTCGACGCACGCGATAGGAGATAAGCGATGGCCGGCGCGGCCCAAAAAGAAGACGAGCCCATCACGCAGATCAACGTCACTCCGCTCGTCGACGTTTGCCTCGTGCTGGTCATCATTTTCATGGCCGTAGCGCCCATGGCCGTGACGCTGGGCATCAAGGTTCTGGAAACCCGTTCCTCGACGGCCGAAGGCAAGGCTTCAGCCGACGAGAACGTCAACATTCGCATTTCCCTCGACGGCTCGATCTCCATCAACGGCACCAAGACCGACGGGGTGACCTTTCGCGGGGTTCTCGTGGACGCCTTGAGCCGCAGCAAGGATAAGATGGTGATCGTGACGGCCGACGCGCGCAACAAAGTCGGCATCGTCGTCGAGGTTTTGGACGTTTCCAAACAGGTCGGCGCGCTCAAGCTCGCGGTGATGAAAGCCGAGGGAGGATCCTAGGTGGCTGTTTCAGGCGTCGACTCGGAAGAACCGATCACCGACATCAACATCACTCCCTTGGTGGACGTGTGCTTGGTGCTGGTCATCATCTTCATGGTGACAGCGCCCTTGTTTTCCGATCCTCCTATCAAGGTCGACTTGCCGTCGGCGCACACCAAGGAGGGGGAGGAGTCCGACAAACTGACGCTCACCTTGTCCAAAGACGGAGAATACGCCCTTGACCATGAAAAATTTTCGGACGTCAAGCTGCTCAGCGAGGCTCTCAAGATGAAGTTGGAGGAACGCGAGGCGAAAATGATCATCCTGCGGGCGGATAAGGACGCTTTGCATGGGCAAATGACCGATTTGATGGCGCGCGCCAAGGACGCCGGCGCGCAATCCCTGACGATCGCCACGGAACAAAAGAAGTGAGAGGAGGGTCTTAAACGGTCGTGCAGATTCGCTTGCCCGCGTCGGTGGTGGTCTCCCTCGCGTTCCACGCGGGGTTTCTGTTTTTGTTTCTGGGCTTGGTCAAAGAGGCTCCCAAGCAGGCGGCGCGCATCGTCGAAGGGGTCGATCTTTTGATCGCGCCCGCGCGTCCCAAGCCTCCGCCCGGCGCGCCCAAGCCCGTGATTTCAACCATGGACTTCCTTAAAATGGCCTTGCCCGCCGCCCCGCCGCGCCGCGCCGCTTTGCAAGCCGTCAACGTCAAGATTCCGGACAGAAAGACGGTTTTGGCCGAAGCTCCCAAACTCGATGAGAGCACGCGAAAATTGGCTCCCAAACTCGAGGCGCTGGACTTGGAGCGCTCGCGGGTGGACATGGCCAAGATCGACGTGACGCCCAAAACCCGGCGTCAGGCCGCGGCGACTTTGGCCGCGCTGCCGCGCCTGGAAGACGTTGGGCGCCGGCGCGTCAAGAATCTGCCCGAGGCGCTGGTTCTCGAAGAAAAACGACGCGAGGCCACCGCGATTCTCGGCGGGGGCCTCGAGGCGCCGCGCCCGACGAGCCGGCGCGAGGTTCTGGCCGCGGCGGCGGTGTTGGCCGAGGCGCCCGCTCCGGTGGCCTCGCGCCCATCGGCGCGGGGGGGATTCTCCGTGTTTCCCGAGCAGATCGAACTGCGCCCGCGCGCCCAGGCCGTCATGGCTCCCCGCGCCGAACAGATCGCGGAGACTCCGAAGTTGGCGCGCAGGCAGGCGGCCGCGGCCGCCACGGAGGCCCCCAAGAAAGGAGTGGAAATCGAGGGGCCCCTGGCCGACCGCAAAGTCGTCACATCCGAAATTCCGTCCTTCCCCGATTGGGCGCGCTCTCAAGGCCTGCTGGAGGCGGAGGTGGCCATACGCTTCACCGTCAACGCGGAGGGACTGGTCATGTCCGGCATGCGCGTCGAACGCACCTCGGGCTACGGCCGTTTGGATCGATTAGTCATGGATTCGCTGCGTCATTGGGTCTTTGCCCCTGCGCCCGGAACCGGCGCGCAGTGGGGAGTCATCACATTTCGTTTCTTGCTGGAGTGAAAATGAAAACCGTCATCGTCGTGTTGGCCATAGTCTCCGGGCGCGCCGCCGCGGCCCCGGCTCCCGCTCCCGCCGTTTCGGGGGGAATGCCCGCAGAGGTCATCATCAAAGCCGAAGGAACGGGATCGAAACTCAGCGATTCCAAACCGCCGTTGAAAATCGAGGTCGACGCGTTCGAGACCATCAGGCCGTCGTTGAAGCCGGATGAAAACCTCCTATTGGCGGTCTCTCCGTTGACCGTGTCCTGGCGGCGCACCCACCCGGAGTTTCTTTACGTCAATCGGGTCATCCAGCCGTGGCGAACGACCTTCAGCCAGCGTTCGGGGATCGGGTTTCGCATTCGCGAGCAACTGGCGTCGCTGCTGGGCGGAAAACTTGACTCCAAAGAGGCGCGCAAATGGGGGTGGAGTCTGACGATCGCCGATGAGGAAGGGCGGACCTTCCACAACTACGCCGATTCCGGGAATCCTCCGGAGGAAATCCTATGGAGCGGGCAGAACGAGCAGGGGGAATGGGTTCGCGCCGGCCGTTCTTACTCCGCCGTGTATACGTTCACCAGTCCCGACGGATCTCCGCGTACGAGCGTGGGCAAGCCTCTGCTCTACAAAGGCATCGTCCACCAGGAGGACACGGGTCTTCACCTCAGTCTCGACTCCGCGGCATTGTTTGGCACGGGCAAGAGCGCCTCGACTTTGCAGGAGCCCGCCGGTCCCGACCTTCTGCGCTCGGCCTCGGATTTGATCAAGCGCCGATACTCGGGCATCCCGATCGCGGTGAGGGTGTTCGCCAATACCAAGGAACTCGGCGAGGCGCAGGCCAAGACCATTCAGGAGGCGCTGCTGCGAGAGTTGATGGTCGCCAGCCGCCATGTGAGCGCCGACTCGACTCGCGCGCCCTTTTCCGACCAGCGCGTCGAGATCGTTTTACTCAATCGTTGAACCTCTAAGAGAAAAACGTTAGAATAAACGCTTGGCTGGCAGCAGTCGGCCATCGGAGGGATCACATTATGGCAATTAAAGTCGGCATCAACGGTTTTGGACGCATTGGGCGCCTTGTCTTGCGCGCCAGTCTTAAGAATCCCGCCGTTCAGGTCGTGGCAATCAACGATTTGACCGACGCCAAGATGAACGCGCATCTGTTCAAGTACGACTCGACCTTCGGCCCCTATCCGGGCGCCGTGGAGGCCGTCGGAAACGATCTGAAAATCGACGGCCGTCTGATCAAGGTGTTCGCCGAGAAAGATCCCGCCAAGCTGCCCTGGTCGTCGGTGGGCGCCGAGATCATCATCGAGTCGACCGGCTTGTTCACCGACGCCGAGAAGGCGAAAGGGCATCTTGCCGGGGGCGCGAAGAAGGTCGTGATTTCCGCTCCGGCCAAGGGCGAGGACATCACCATTTGCATGGGGATCAACGACGACCTCTATGACCCCTCCAAGCACACCGTCGTTTCCAACGCCTCCTGCACGACCAACGCCTTGGCGCCTCTGGGCCAGGTTCTCGACGAGGCTTTCGGCATCAAGGCCGGCTTGATGACGACGGTGCACGCCTACACCAACGATCAAAATCTCCTCGATCAGCGCCATTCCGACCCGCGCCGCGCGCGGGCGGCGGCGGTGTCCATGATCCCCTCTTCGACGGGAGCGGCCAAGGCCATCGGCCTGGTCCTTCCCAAGCTCAAGGGCAAGCTCAACGGCTGCGCGATCCGCGTGCCCGTCCAGGACGTCTCTATCGTCGACTTGACGGTCGTCGTCAACAGGCCGGTGACGAAGGAAGAGGTCAACGCGGCGTTTAAAAATGCGGCGGCGTCGGGCAAGCTCAAGGGATTCATGCAGTATAACGAGGATCCGATCGTCTCCCGCGATGTCATGGGCAACGCGCACAGCTCGGTGTTCGACGCCACGCAGACCGACGTCATCGACGGGACCCTGGTCAAGGTGTTCGGCTGGTACGACAACGAGTGGGGCTACTCCAATCGCGTGGTCGATCTCGTCGCGCATATCGCCAAGAAGGTCGGCGTCCCGGCGTAACACGTGAGCGGAAAAAAGAGACACGCCACGGTCATCGGCGTGCCCCTCGACTACGGCGCGTCGAAAAAGGGCGCTTCCGGCGGGCCGGCCGCGGTCCGGCGGGCCAACCTGATCGAGGGCCTCGAGGCCCTCGACATGGAGGTCGTCGACGTCGGCGACCTCGTCGTTCCCAAGGTCACGCCCTCGGTCAAAGGCAAGCTCAAAAACGGCTCCGCCATCCTCAAGATCTGCCAAAGCCTTGAAAAACAAACGTACGAGGCCGTGGCGAACGGTTCGACGCCGATCACTCTTGGCGGCGACCACTCGCTGTCGGTGGGCTCGGTTTCCGGGGTGGCCCGAGCTTTCCGCGACAAGGGCCGTAAGGTCGGCCTGATTTGGGTGGACGCGCACGCGGACATGAACACGCCGGACTCCTCGCCCACGGGCAACGTCCACGGCATGCCGTTGGCCCATCTGCTCGGCTTGGGCCATCGCGACTTCGCTCGTTTGGGAGGCTTCGTCCCGAAGATCGACCCGCGCAATGTCGTTTTGCTGGGCGTGCGCGATGTGGACAAGGCCGAGGCGGTCAATATCCGCAGCTCGGGCATTCGCGTTTTTTCCATGCAGGAGATCGATCGTTTCGGCATGGGGGTGGTCACTGAGCAGGCCATCGATATCGCCAATGACGGGACGGCGGGTTTTCACGTGTCCTTCGACATCGACTGCGTCGATCCGGGCAACGCCCCCGGAACAGGCACCACCAAGCGCGGCGGCTTGACCTATCGCGAGTCGCACCTATTCATGGAATTGGTCGCCGATTCCGAGCGTATGGTGGGCTTGGATCTCGTCGAGGTCAACCCTCTTGAAGACACGCAAAACGCGACCGCCGTGCTCGCGTCCGAACTCATCGCCTCGGCGATGGGCAAGAACATCTACTGAGGATAGATATGAACGAGAAGCAGGCCTTAAAACTCAAGCGCATTCAAGACTTGGCGTTCAGGAACAAGCGCGTGCTCGTGCGCGTGGACTACAATGTTCCTCTGAAAGGAACCAAGATCGAGGACAACTCCCGCATTCGCGAAACCTTGAAGACCCTGGAGTATCTGATCGCCGAAGGCGGGAAAATCGTGCTCATCGCCCATTTGGGCCGACCGAAGGGGAAAGTCGAGGCCAAGTACTCGCTGAAGCCGGTCGCCGAGGAATTGGCCAAGCTCCTTAAAAAGCCGGTCGCCTTCGCCGCCGACTGCGTCGGCTCCGTCGCCGAGAAGGCCGTCGCCGCGCTCAAAGGCGGGGAGGTTTTGCTTCTGGAAAATCTCCGCTTTCACGCGGAGGAGGAGGCCAATGACGCCGCGTTTTCCAAGGCTCTGGCTAAAAACGGTGATGTGTTCATCCAAGACGCTTTCGGCGCCCTGCACCGATCCCATGCCTCCACGGCGGGCGTGACCAAGCATTTGCCCGGAGCGGTGGGTTTTCTCGTGCAGCGAGAGTTGGAGTTTCTTGACCGCGTGATCGGCAATCCGACTCGACCGTTTCTGGCCATTATCGGCGGGGCCAAGGTTTCCGACAAGCTCGTCGTCCTCGATAAGCTGCTCGACCGCGTCGACGCGCTTCTCATCGGCGGAGCCATGGCCTATACGTTCCTGGCCGCCCAAGGCATCAACATCGGCAAGTCCCTTTTGGAAAAGGACCAAATCGACGCGGCCAAGGCCATCATCGAAAAGGCCTACAACAAGAAAGTGGAGTGTCTGCTGCCGGCCGATCACGTCATCGTCCGGGAGATCAAGCCCGACGCCGCGGCCAGCGTCAGCCAGGCCATGGCCATTCCCTCCGACATGATCGGGGTGGATATCGGCCCGCACACAATCGAGTTCTTTCAGGAGCATATCGCCAAGGCCCAGACGATATTCTGGAACGGCCCCATGGGGATATTCGAGATGCCGGCCTTCGCCGAGGGCAGCTTGAGCGTGGCTCGGGCCTTAGCTGAGGCGACGTCCAAGGGAGCGACGACCATCGTCGGGGGCGGCGACAGCCTCTCCGTGCTGGCCAAAGCGGGGCTGGCCTCGAAGATCAGCCATTGCTCCACCGGAGGAGGCGCCAGCCTGGAACTGCTCGAGGGCAAGCTTCTCCCCGGGTTGGCCGCGCTGGCGTCCTAATCGGGGAAAAGGTATAATCAAAGCCACATGTACCATTTTTTGCTGACCGTTCACGTCATTGCGTGCTTGTTCATGATCCTGTTCGTCCTGCTTCAGACCGGACGCGGCGCGGGTCTTTCGATGTTCGGGGGGGGAGGCGATTCCCTCATCAACACGCCCAGCGGTTCGAATTTCATGAAAAAATTCACCGCCGGATTGGCCGCGACTTTCGCGGTCACTTCTCTATTTTTAACTCTGCTTTCGGATCGGACCGGCATGTCGAGCGTGACGTCCAAGGCGCCGCCGCGCACCGAGCTTCCCGCCGCCGCGTCGCCGGCTCCCGCTCCTTCGTCTCCTGCGGCGGAGGCGGCCAGCAAGGACGTGTCGGCGGCGAGTGAGAAATCCGCTCCCGTCAAGAAAGCCGAGCCGGCCAAGAAGTAAGTCGCA
>ERZ1292630.572-Hain-H41-02um-R3-572-length-37573-cov-8_pt3 | contig 20995 bp, 13 predicted proteins | sample MGYA00564408_ERZ1292630 | MGnify/ENA primary metagenome ERZ1292630 (study PRJEB36523, sample SAMEA6512641) | groundwater metagenome | collected 2019-01-08 | study: AquaDiva: Metagenomics assemblies of 32 groundwater samples
CGATCGGCACGCAATGTTCGCCGCGGCCTGCGTGAACCCGGCGGCGCAGACGTAGGCCGGCGGCTGCCCCGGAGCGACGGCAGCAAGCGCGCCCTGCCACGCGCCAGGCGGCAAGGCGAAGCTCCATGCGGAGGCCGGCGGCGGCGGCGAGCAGTCCACCGCGGCCGCCGCGGCGCAACTCCCGAATCCGGCGAAGTCGAAGGCGAACGAACACTGCGACAGCGCCGTCGCGGTCGCGGCGCAGCTCAAACCGTCCACGTAAATCGGGCCGGAAGCGCTGCCCGCTGGCGCGATCGTGGCGTTCCAGGGGGGAGTTGGCTGCCCCGCCATCTGGCAAAGCGCCTGCGCCGTCGCCACGGACAGGCCGTCGGAGCAGATCGAGCCATCCGCGGCGCTGCCCGGCTTCGCGACGACGACCCCGCGCCGCGTTCCCGGGGCCGGCGTCAACCCAACCGTCCACGACGGCGGCGGCGGCGCGCAGTTGACAGCGGCTGCGCGGCCCCCCGAACACGCGGCGCTCGGCGTGCCGTTGACGTAGAAAGTCGAAGAGCACTCCGCGAACGTCGACGCGTTGGCAGGGCACGCGATCCCGGTCAGCCGAATCGGCGCCGGTGCGAGCACGCCGGGTGCAACGGCAACTGGCCACGGAGGCAGCGCGGCACCCACCTGTCCGAGCCGAGTGCAGAACGCCGTTGCCGCTGCTTGACCGAAACCATCCGCACACAGCGTCGCAGAGTACGCGCCCGACGCGTTCGCCAGGATCACACCCGCCGCGCCAATCTGAAATGTCCAGGGGTAGGACGGCGGCGGAGCCGGCCCGCAGTCGATGGCCAGGGCGCCGGCCGCGCAGGCCAGACCCGAAACGTTGAACGAGAAGCGGCACGCCGCAAGCGTCGCGTTCGCCGGCCCGCATTGCACCTGCGACATGTACGCCGCCTGCGTGCTGGCGACCGGTTGCAGCAGGGCCGCGCCCCACGGCGGAGGGCTCCGGCCAGCGCCGACGCACGCCGCCTGCGCGACGTCGGCCGCAGCGGCGGTCCCCGGTGGCGCGGCACCGTCAGCGCACACCACGCCCCACGGCAGCCCGGGCGGGGCCGCAAGCACCGTCCCGGCGTACGGCTGGTCGGTCGTCGCCAGGAGGTCGAAACGCCACGTCGGCGGGGGCGCGTCACAGTCCAGTGAGACGACGGCCTGACCAGGGCACACCGTCGCATTGGCACCCGTCGCGTAGTACGCATAGTTGCAGAACCCGAGCGATGCCGCGCCGGGGGTCGCCGAGCAGTCCACGTCAACCATCGTCACGGCGGCCCCGCCGGGTGCGGTGCCGCTCGACCACGTGGCGCCCCACGGCCCGGGGTACCGCCCCGCCGATCGGCACGCAATGTTCGCCGCGGCCTGCGTGAACCCGGCGGCGCAGACGTAGCCGCCCGGCGACCCAGCAATCTCATTCAGCAGCACGCCGTCGGCGACCACGGCAAAGGTTAGAAGCCACCTTGGCGGTGGCGGCTGACACGAGAGCGCGAGAGCGGTCGCAGTGGAACAGGATTGATTCAGCAACACCGCGCATTGGCTTGCCGCGCCCTGTCCGGTCGTGACGCATGCCTGCCCTAACGGCGCCATGGCGAACAGTGTGGGTCCCGCTATCGGCACAGGCGCTCGCGTAATCTGCGCTAACGTACCGACCCAGGGCGACGGGGCGGTGCCCAGGGCGGCGCAGATGGCGGTGGCGAGGCCCAAGGACACATCCGTGGCGCAGAGTGGCAACCACGACTGAGTAGCGTCGTCCAGGATCTCGATGCACGCCGCGGCCGTTGCCGGCGGTGCCGTTTGACGGACCGTGGTCGACGAAATATTTTGCAACCCCGTGACGTTTGAAGCAGTCTGAGCGTTTGTTTCGTAGGAGGCGCCAAGCCGCGCGGGGAACAACAGCGCAGGGACGACCCCCAACAATACCAGGAGCAGAGGGACGCCGCTCGGTGCTGCCGTCGTGCGTTTTACGAAGAGGGCCATCGTGAAGAGGGCCGTTATGGCGGGGAAAATATGAATTGGACGGAGAGAGAGCGAGGGGGGGATAGAGAGCACTGAAGGAGGGGGACGTTGGAGCGCAACAAGCACTCAAGTGATGACTGAACATGATATCTAGGATGACTGTATTCTCACCCTCGCCACGCCATGCCATAGCAACACCAAACTATGATTATTGATGTGGCAACTCCGCGGTGTACGCCGGATGGCGCATCGGTGACGCGAGATTGTATCCTCGAGACCAAGGGTGCAGCCATCGCCGGACGCTGCGGTCTTGCCCCCGACCCGCATCCTGGGTGAACGGATCCTTCCAACCGTACGCCCCGCCGCGGATGAGCGGCGCGGGTTCGGCCATCGTTCGCGACGGCTCTCGATTCGGTTGGGCGAACGCATGCTTGGCTTCCAGCCGCAGCGCGGCGTGCTTTGCCACGCGCAGCGCACCATCCCGCGCGGCCGTCAACTCGACTTCGTCCGCGAGCGAGGCGATGCGGATCATCGCGGCCACCGCGGAAGTGTGCGAACCGGCCAAGTGAGTCGCAAACCCCATTGTGGCGTCGAAGGCGTCGACGATGGCGTCGACGTGTTCTTGTGGTAGCGTGCGAACGGTGTGGTGTTCGGCTCGGCAAAAGTCCACGAGGGCTTCCGCGGCGGCGAGGGACATCCGCAGCTTATCCATCGAGGCGCCGCGACCCACCCGCCACCGTGCCCTCATGCGCTGCAAGAGGCTGTGGTACCGCGCCAACGGATCGACGATGTCCCCCACCTTCCCAATCGGCGGCCCGCTGAGTGGAGCCGTTGCAGACGACTGCAGACGCGAGTCGTATCGGTAGACGGCAAAGTTCGTTTCGGCCTCCAGTTCATGGCCCTGCTCGTGCTTGATTTCCCATCCTTCGCCTCGGGCGAGGTACCACTGCCGCGAGAATTTGAGATCGTTGACCATTGACTTGTTTCTGGCGTGTCGGTATTGGTGCAGGTTCCGGATGTGTCGGGCCGCCGTCGTCAGCTGTGAAACGACGATGTGAGAGGCCACATGCCTCCCTGAGCGGGAATCGCTGGTAGACGCACCTCCCTCGGCTTCTGCAAAACGGCGCGTCGACGGCACGACGCTCGCCGCACCGGATGAAAGGGGCGGCGCAATGCAACAACGCCGAAAAATGAGGTGACTGCGCATCAGGGGTGTGACTACATACTGTTGCGTGATGTGTGACACGTCAAAGCAAAAAAAAAGGGGTGGTGGGGGACTATGGGGGCAATCGACACGAGGCTTGGGGGATGTAGGCAAGGATGACGAGAGACCATTCAAAGAGTCTGCGCCGTCTCGATGGGAGCCCACACCGCACACGTGGGCGGTCCAATTGCGCGGCGTACGCGAAGTGCGGCAAGCGTTACAATTTCTTCCATCCCTTCCGATTGAGGTGACGCCAGCCGGACCACGAGCTGCCCAGTCGACCGGGCGCGCCGCCCCGACAAGTAGCCTTCGGGCTTGAGACCGCAGTGGCGGCACAGCTCCACGTACAGTTGCCGCACGGCGTCCTCCTCCGTCGCGCACAACCGTCCACCAACACAACAGTGAAAGGTGGACCGCCCCAGCACTGGGTTGTACGTGCAGCATCGGAGCTCACCGTGAACCAGACACTGCGTGTCATCGCGGAGGTAGACCTTCGCCGGAAGCCAGATGGGCTGTGGAAATGGGCGTGGGACATTCGTGGCAGCACAGGGCACGGGGGCATGCCGGGAACGCTTTCGTGCGCCTCGGGCGACGGTTGACTCCGCAGCGGAGCCGAGTGGAATCAACAAACAGGCCATTGCTGCCTCCACAGTCATCACGTCGTCCAAGCAGCGAACCAGGAGGAATCGCGACGGGACGCGCACCATGTCGCCCAAGGCCTTTTCGTCGATGGCGCGGCCCGCTTGTCCGCTTGACGCCGTGGCGGTTAGGGGCTGCACGGCGTCGTTGAGCTGGCGGACCAGACCCCTCACGATCGCCGTGACGCCGTGGAGGAAGACGGGACGCGGCGCGGTCGGCATCGACGAGGAGTCCGCGAGAGATGCGGTGAGCTGCAATTGGCCCCCGGCGGACGTCATCACCGAGCGCGTGACGCACACGGTGACGGAGGGCGCGCCGCGCAACGCCATCGTGAACGGCACGCCGTCTTCGAGCCCCTTCGTGAGGTAAATTGCAGCGGTTGACAGCGGACTCGGCGACGCGTTGTCGCACTGGCTGACAGTAGGCTGACGAGCCATGATATGCCTCCCCAACGTCGGTCACATGCTAACCCTTGGAGTGGGTGATCGAGTGTATTCCGGGGTACAGCTGGAACTGCTGCAACTGTAAGTGAGTGAGCGCGGAAAACCAATTGTAAGATGTTGCCGTGCAAATCGAATTGACGACACAGTTCACCCGGAGGATGAGAGAGGCGGCAGGAAGACATGAGCAACGATCGTCAGGCGCCCACCCACACAGTGTGGCGCGCACAAGTGACCAACAGCATCCGACCGCGGCGCCGGCGATCTAACCGCGCGGATATTTCTCACGTGTGTGTGAAACAAGGAAGTATCATTGTTTTTTCGTCGCTGCGGATGCGTCGGCGAGAATGCGGCGCTTTTGTTCGCCGGTCAACGTAATGACGTGAATGCCAAGGTGTGTGGCGATCTGCTGGAACACCGAAATCGCCATGTGCAAGTAGGCGATGACGCCGGTGGCCACGCAGGCCAAGCCGATGACGCGCACCTTTTGAACCTGACCCGACGCTCGCCACACGCCGACCGCGGCGGCGAGGGAGCAAAGGAACACGAAGTGGTATCGGCTGAACGGCACGTACGGAGTACGACACAAGCGGCATAACGTTAGTCTGGTGGCCGTGATCGCGCAGAGAATGCCGAAGGAAACCTCGAAACAGTATGGCGCGATGGCAAACACTTCCGGCACGAAGAGGAACGAGCCGACATACGCGACGTTCACGAAGGATTGAATGAAAATTGCGCGAGCAGGCTGAACCCAGGGCAGTTGCGACTCGGGTGACCCGAAGTACCGGTTGCGCACCACTGACGCCACGTTCATCAGCATGGTCAGCGCGGCCATGCCGGCCGTGAAGGAGAACAACACATCGGCGGTCGAGAATGACACACCACGGAACCTCGAAATGGGACCGAAGGCAGGGAGAGTCCCCAGGGGTTGCTGCCACCAGGACTGAGGCACCATCGCGGACCACAGGAAGGCGGCGACGGTCAGCAGAAGACCCTCGACTGGCCCGTTGATGTACCAGAGGTCGAGCGTTCCAGTGGTGTACTGTTCCCAGATGCTCGCAAACAGCGTGTTACACACGAAGAAGAAGTGCAAGTGCCGTTGCCACCCGGTGAGGGACAGGCACGTGCAGATGGCGAATTGGAGGAGTGGGGTGAAGAGGGCGTCGCATCCATGATCAAACAACTCGCCCAGCGGGGAGCTGGTTTTCGTTCGTCGGGCGTGCTTGCCGTCACACGCGTCCAACGTTTGATAGGCGAACAAGCAACATGCGCAGACGAGCCACATCCAGCCGGGAAACACTTTGTCACCCACAAACGCGTCGTTGACGTAGGCATAGTAGGCGATCAGGACTGGCAACGTCGAACTGAAGAGAAATCCCACGAACGTGACAAAGTTGGGCGCGGTCGTCAGGGGGACCCAACCCGCCACCCAAGTCCAAAATGGCTGCATGATGTACTTGCTCGTATAGCTCAGATCTTTTCCGCGGTACTCATAGTACTTGAGGTTGCCCAAGGAGGCTGGCTTGATGTACGGCATTTGATATTTAGGAAGTGTATGGCGAGGGATCTTTGTTAGTGGTGAATATGACACGACACCAATGCATTGCAGTGGGTGTCAACGACCGCTGAGGGCAAAGGGGCTGCCGCGGATGTCAATGTATCCCCCCACACCCCTCCCCTGAATAGTCCCCCCCCTCGCTAGCTTGCACCTCCCGCGGAGTCCTCCCCTCGCTAGCTTGCACCTCCCGCGGAGTCCTCCCCTCGCTAGCTTGCACCTCCCGCGGAATCTCATTAGTTGGACGGAAAACGGCGTGAATGATAACCACCTCGTGGGGTGGTGAGGGAAGGCAGGCAAGCGCGCCCCAGTGCGGTGAAAGGCCACCTCAACAGCTTGGCTGAGACGGCGACGCCGCAGCGTCCGCACTGTGCCGGCCGGACCGGACGAAGGCAGGAATCCCGTCCGGCGTGCGCTGCTCGAACATGCTGAGCATGAGAGCCAGGCGTTGGTGTAGCAAGAAGGCATCATGGACTGCGCAGTGAACGTCTTTGCCGAATCGCGCTACCACGGCGTCATCGTCGTGATACCAACAACCCGGCGAACCAGGGACGCGGTCCTCGCACGACGCATCGGCCTCCGTGCCCGTTGCACTCGCAGCCGTTTGTCCAGCCAAGACTTCGTCAAAAGGGACGCCAAGATAATCCCCCAGCGCTTCAATCTCGAAGATGTTGACGGCGGGCAGCTCCGCGATTTCACCGCGCAGAGCATGAGCGGCGGCGAAGGTCCAACGAAAACAATTCACATCCATTTGCGACCCCCTGTTGATGAGGATCGTGGCGGGATCACGAATCACCTTATCGAAAAGCTCGGTGCTCATTTGGTCATAATCCACGCGTAGAAACGACGCGTTCTTATAGGGGATGCCATGACCCCCGCGGACGTTGCACGTGCTGAGCCGGCTCGCCGTGCGATCGTCCTGAATGTATCCTGGATGGACGAACTCGTGGAAGATAAGGCCTCGGTCCCCTGAGAAAACGGCGAATTCGAGAGGGAGAGCAATTGCCCCTGGCAGGACGACGGCGGCTTCGACGTCGACGGTCGCGAAGCGTACTCGGTCGATGCCACCAGCGTGAGTGACGAGCCAGTGCAGCAGATCCAAGTCACGACCGGCAACCCACTTTTTCGGTTTGGGGGGCTTCGGCAAGCTGAACACCCGCATTTCAGCCTCCGTTCGCTGCTTCAAACGCTCCTCCCGCATGAAGGGTCGCAGCTCGGTGTCCTTTGCCGACGATAGCCATGCCCCCGGCAGCAGTTCCAACAGCGACGCCTGGAGGTCGGGATCCGACACGAGCGCAACGGCCAGGAACGCGGGTGCCTTTTGCTTGTATCCGACCCAGAGCGACTCCGCACCGGACACCAGCTGACTGAGGGCCGCGTCACCGAGGAACCACTCTTGCAGCTTCTTGCGGTTCATTTGATCGTCGACAGGGAACAGCACTGCCTTTCGCGCCTTCATGAACCGGACGGCGGCTGACTCTTTCAACAGGACCTCCCCGTCGAGGAGGGGAGGTCGATTGGTCGGCGCGACGGGAGGCGGGGCAGCGGAGACGGCGGCGGTTTCGTCGCCAGGTGGTCGCTCGTGACCTGCTTCCGCACGACCCGCGGTGAGCATGTCGACGGTCAGGGGCTTGATGATTTCGCTGAGGTCAAGGAGTTCGATGGCGCTGGGGTCCTCGCGGTACCACTTCCGCGCCAGGTCGGATTCCGCCGCGTTTTCAAACGTGTCGTAGTACTCGAGCACGTAGAGGTTGTGGTTTTCAATTTCGTCGTCGATTATGTCGTCGAAATCGTCTGCCGCTTCACCGATGTCGTCATCGTCGAGCGCCTCGTCGTCGTCGTCCCCAATGTAGACCTCGCCGTCATCCTCGTCATCGAATGGGTCTCGCTCGTAGAACATCTCTGTGGTTGCGTGGGCGGGTGATGCTGCGACGACGCACGGCAAGGGCAAGCTATTTCGGTATTGCTGTTCAGGAAAGGAGGTGGCAACACCAACTGTACGCTAGACATGCAGGTGACATTATTAAAGTGGGAAGTTTTGCTTCCGGCCATGCATGCCCAAAACTTCCCTATGTTGGCCGTTCTTGTGCCGTTCATTTTTCCAATTGCAGTTAACGCGGTAACGCCGATGCGTCGTTGTCGGGTGCATTGACCGATGAGATGGGTTGAGGGCGCAGGTAGATGATGACCGCCACGGCCACCGCCCCTAATACGGCGGCGACGGCAAGAATAACGGCGGCGACAAAAACACCGCACTGGTCACCGCATGCCGATGGCGTCGACTTGCGCGCCGCGGCGGCGGCACCGAGGGACACGCGCACCATCGTCGGAGGCGTCGTGGGCACGCCGGGAATGGCCGCGACGATACGCGACAAGTAGCACGCGGTGGTTGCCGCCAGCCAAGTGCTGTCGAGCCTTTCTTGCAGCGGCACGAAGCTGGCGTTGAGCCATGCAGCGGTCAGACCACCCTCTGCCGTCGGGTATTGCACGTAGACGCGAAACAACGCGGCCTGTGCCGAGTCCAACGACTCCCCGATGCACGTGACGGTACCCTGCGAGGCACCCGACACGGCTGCCACGTCCGTCGCCAGCGCCACCTCCAGGGCGAACAGCATCGACCCCGTGGCGAATCGCAACGCTGGAACGCGAATCACTACGTAGCCCGCCGCAGGGAACGCCGGCGGCGCCGTCGTTGGCGGCAGGGGTTGGTTTGGGTCGTCCGTGATGTTGTAGGTGAACGTCGCCTTGGGGAACAAGAGCGCCGCTGCCATCGCTGTGGTGTTGTTCCGTGAAAAATTGGCCGAGTCGTATGTGCGGAGCAAGTCGGTGCCGCCGGCTGCCGCTCCTGGAGAACAAAAAGTGGATGCCGTGGGGCAACGAATAGTTCCAGCGTTACCAGGGGCGGCGAGCATGCCCTGGCTGCCATCGGCAGGACATTTCAGCCATGTGACGGAACTCAGCGCCGGCAGACCCGAAGCGTTGACACCAACCTCGATTCGGCTGTCGTCGACACATCGCACGCGGAGACAACGGAAACTGTGACCCGCCTGAGGACCGGTGAGGTTGACTGCCTTCCCGTCGGATTGCAGTTGAGCAAAGTCTACGACATGGAGGCAGCGGACGGACTGACCGTACACGTTGCCGACACTTGTGTCGGCGAGGCTGGGAACAAAACTTCCGTCGTCGCAAATACGATTGGAGTAGCTGACGACAAGCGGGCAGAAGTCCATGAATCCCGACGACCCCCCTCTCGACGGCTCTGCGAAGTACTGCTCTGACGCATTGAGGGGGGCGGCGAAGGTGGTCGTGACGCAGCGGCCGATTGAGTGGCGATCCGGTGAACAGAACAGCGTCGTCGCCGAGGGATCGAAGCAAAAGTTGGGCGCTTCAGCGGCCACCGAGTCGGAAGCGCTTCGAGCGGCTTCGAATTGCTTGCAGGACAAATCAAGAAAATCGCACCCTGCGGCGCGCGCCCAAGCCGGTTCCGTGGCCGTTGATCGGTTCACTGCGTAATGGCCGGAGTCTCGAAAAAAAGCGAGCGTGAGGGGCGATACAAATTGCCCAGGTGAGGGGGCCATCACGTCATCGCGGTGGTTGCGTCGCTCCCAGTGGGACCCGACCGACCCGCTCGTGCCCTCGTCCTCTAGCTCCGCGCCGTCGGCGATCGAACAGTTGAAATAGCGACGCGCCTCCTCGCGGACAAATTCAGACGCAAGAAACGTGGCCGGCTTGCCGGCCCGGATCGGCCGCTGCACGAGCTGGGCGGGATATCCGGATGCCCAGGTGAGCTCCATGGCGTCGCCGGAGAATCCCAGCGCATGCATGATCTCGTGCACGGCAACCCCCACCAGCTGCCAGTTCTCCGCCGACGTTGCCGGCAGTGCGTCATTCCAAAGGAGGTAGCGTGGCGCCACGTTGATGCGACCCACAACGGGCCGACCGTACTGGTCGATCGCGCAGGGGGTGGCGAAGGCGATCACACCCGACTTCGTCTTGCCCGCAGTCACGTAGATTAAAAAGTCGGCCCCTTCGACACCCGCCGAGGAGTGGGCCGCTGGAACGGTCACGTAGTCGCACACCGACGGCGACACGATGATGGGCTTTGTCACGGGCACGACGGCCAACGCCGCCCGCAAAAACTGAACAGCAGCTGGCAGCACCCGGTCGACGAGAATGCTGTACTTGTTTGCGGTGAACAGGTCGGCGTCATCCGCGCACGGCAACGTGCCCCCCTGGAAGTCCGGCGACGTGGCGCCGATGACGAAGCACGACTTTGACTTATCCGTCAGATCGACTGTGCTGAGGGAAATCCGCAGCGACTGGTACCGCAAGGGTGTCGTGCTCAGCGCTGCGGCTTTCCTTCGCATCGCGGGCAGCAGCCACCCGGCGGCGTCGCGCCTTCCACCGCCGGTCGCGCCGGCCGGCCGGTAGTGCACGGGCACGACGGCATCTCGACCGCGGGCGCGCGCAGACAGACGGCGCACCTCCACAGTGTCGTGTGCACAGCGGTGACGCAGCCCGTCGATGGACGGTGCGCTGATGACGAACGCGATCAGCACGACGACGACGACCGCAGCGCCCCCGCCGCGCGATGCGGCTACTGGCGCCGTCGTCATAAACACCACTGTTCAAACGTGCGGGGGTTCTCGCAACACTCGAATGGGCGGTCCGGTCCCAATGCATCAACACCACGACGGATGTGGGGGTTAACTCGTAATAGTGCGTGTATGATGAGGGGAAAAAAAAACAACGCGCGCGAAACCACTTCTGGCATCACCGTTTGCTGGTGGCTTCTTCTATTTGCTGCTGTAACATCTTCCCCAAGCTGTCAAACTTCGCGATCTGCTGCTCGAGCAAGGCGGCGTGTGCCTGATGCTTCTCCGCCATTTCCGTCTCGACGGCGAGCTGCTGCAACGCTCTATTCAGTCGGCGCAAGGACTCTCCTCGTTCCGCCTCCAGCGCGGCAATGCGCCTAGAGGCCTTCTCTTGCGCCTCTTTCGCCTGAGCGAAGTGGGCGTTGGCACCCGCGAGGACTTTTTGCACCGACGAGAAGCGGGCCACAAATTCGTCCACCTTGGCCTTCAACTCGGTGTGGAGGGTCGTCGCCGCGCTGAGGTCCTTGTCAACTTGCAAGGCTCGGTCCGTCAGCATGGTTGCGATTGCCCGCTCCTCGACGATTTTTTGTTCCAGACCTGTCCCTTCTGACTCCCCCGATGCCATGATGGCGACGAATTTTTCGTGGCCTGCCCCGAAGTTGGCCTTCAGCAGGCCAATCTTCTCCTTCAAATGCGCGTTGGTGCGGTGCGCTTCCTCCCGTTCGAGGCACTCGCGCTCCATGCGGGCGTTCACCTCGGTGATGCGCGTCGTCAACTCGTCGCTCAGCTCTTTGCGAAGTCGCTCATCCGCCGCCGCATCGTCCTTCAGCGTCGAGTGCAGCGCAGTTTGCTTCGCCAGTAGCCGCTGCCGAAGCGCCGTGAGCTTCTCTCGCTCCGCCGCGGTTGCGTTTTCCCGGTCCACCAGGGTTTGCCGCTCCGCAGCCAGCTGGGCGAGCCGCCGGCTGTTCTGAAGCAGTTCGTTCTCTCGATGTTGCTGGAGCACGAGTTGGTCCACCAAGCGCGAGCAAAGGGCCGCGGAGCCAGCCGTTGCCATGGCGCAGAAGCGCGTTTCTAAAGATGGGAATGAGGCTGTCAATCTGACATTGCTCAAATTAGGAAACAAACACGCAGTCCGCACGACATGTGACGACTCCCTTCTTCCCCGTCGTCCGTGATATCACAGTGAGCGCGCGCGGGCGTCTCGATCCTGCTTTGTTCGTCTGACTTCGCAGCCGACGCACATTCACAGTCGTGTACATTCTGGAGGGGGACATTGCATTTCCGGAAGGAGGGCTGGGGATGGTCCCGTCTTTTTTGACGGGTTGAAGGCTCGTCGCCGCGTGCGTGCTCCGTATCTTCTCTCCTTCCTCAGTTGTCCTCGTTGGGACGCTTTACGACCTGGCCAGCTTGATCGAGCGAGACGAAGCGCTTTGCGCCCCATGCTCCCACAAAGATGGCGCCGAGGATGCCAAGGCCAAGGAGTCCGGAGGCCTGGCGCATATTGTCGAGTCCCGTGTTCAGAGCCGTACACGGGGTGTCGAACACGGCAAGAATGTACCGGAACACCGTTTCACACGTGCTGAACTCCGCGCCCAAGGTTTCGATCGACTCGCTCACCTGCGATGCTGCCGTGAAACCGACGTAAAGCGCCTTCGCAGTCTTTCCCAGTGCGGACAGCGTGCCGTTGGCCGTGCAGTCCGTCGCACACGTGGCGATGCTGCAGTCGCTGCGTTTGCTGACCGTTTCGCATGTCGAACCGGTGGCAATGGCGAGGAAGTGATTCGCCACGTTGCTGTTGATCTTGTAGCTGGATTTGGTTCGCTCCAGCAACGCGGCGAAGGTAATAGTTTGGCATCCGCCTGACGGACAATCGAAAACACGTTTCTCCTGCACGTTGACTTCTGGCGTGTTGGCCGATACGTAGCAGGAGGATGCAATCTGTTCGCACACCGCTTTCGCTTTCGTGTTCTCGAGTGACTTGAAGTTGCTCTTGAACGATGAGAACAGCGAGTCCTTGCAGCCAGTGGCGGCCTCCAGGACGTTGGCTTGACCGTTGGACACCGCGTGCACCTCGACGCAGACGTCGTGAACGACGAGGCTGACGCCACTGAGTCCGCCATGAAGGACCCACACGAGCACGGCGAGGAGGAACAGCACCCAGGTGGCCGTCATGGGCAAGCATGACCGGATGTTGATGAGCGCGCACAACGCAGTGAGGATGCCGCAAACTAACGGGACGCCGAAAAGGACGTAACTACCGCTTTCGGCGTAGGGCAGATATTGCTGAAACTGGGCCACGGCGCTGTTGACGAGGTCCTGCAACTTCTTGATCAGGCTGGTGGCCGTGTCGTACAAACCGCTTGTCCGCAAGAGCTGCTCCGTGGTCGACTTGTCGGTGGTCGGGTCATAGACGGTCACGGTAAGCATGACGTCGATCGCGTCGAGCTTCGTTTTCAGGACGCCTGGTATTGCCTCGACGGCGGCGACCATGTCCTTGGCCCCTTTTGTGAGGAGCGAGGTGCCTGCATAGCCCCACGCGAAGGATCCTGCAATCCACAGTAAGATCAATCCGGCGTATATTTTGGGTCGGAGGAGCTCCCCTTTGGTGTAGCGGACCGGAAGGTCCGGATTGGGCATGCAAAAGTTGACCGACTGATTGCGCCCACCGCAGCAGTCGCAGCAGTACTTGAAGGTGCAATAAAACAGCATCGAAAGCAGGGCTACCGCGCCGACGACGACGCCAGGAGCCAGCCAAGTTATCGCCCTCACGCCGTAGCTGTAAATTTGGTCTTGCGAGAGCGACGTGTCTTTCAGGGTCAAATCCAGCAAATGCTTCTTCGAATACTTTGCAGCATACGAATCCGCACTTACCACGCCGGTCGCGAGTGCCACCAACGAAAGGACAACCAGCATGCTCCTCACCTGCTGACCGGCAAGACGCGATGCACTCCAGGCAGTGGTCATTTTTTTCGGCGGAAAATAGTCGCCTGTGACTCTGAACAACGAACGGAAAGGACGGGACAGACCGTTTTCCCAATGAATCGCTGCGATGCAACTCTCTCTAACGACGCACCCCGTTTTTTCGCGGTCACCGGACTAGACATGTACACATCCCCGCCCCGCAAGGAGGGGGGGAGGGAGATAACAATGGGGCAGCCGATTGAGGAATGACGTGGGGTGTCGCTGCCAATGCGACACACCCCACCGCCGCGGCCACATTCACATTCCTTCCTCATCGATGTGGACCCCCCCGTCACCAAAGAGTGCGCGAAGAGAAAAGGGGGAAGGAGGGGTCGATCAGGTGTTCGCGGCAATACCCAAGTTGACCTTGACGTCCACACCGGTGCCCTTGGGCCGTGTTTCGTCAAGGATCTGGCCAGCATTTTCCAGGGGAACGAAGCGTTTCGCTCCCGTTCCTGCGCCGAACATCCCGAATAGCGCACCGATGGCTGCCACGCCGAGCGCCTGGCGCAGTATCATGAGGTTGTCCGCGATCGCGGTCAACGAAGCGACAAAGGGCGCGACCAGTAGCGCGAGCAGATGATCGCACGTGGCGCTCGGGTCCGCCAGCTCCCGGTCGATGACCTCCGTGACCCGCGCCGCCGCGAGAATCGTGGTCCACACCTCCTTCGTGCCTTTGCCCAGGTCGGACAGCGACGACGACCCCGCCACGGTGCAATCGGCGGCGCAGGCTTCGATGGTGCAGTTCGGGAGAGTCGCGCAGCGCGCGCCGATGGAGGCGGCCTGTGGGTGGACGGCCACGGCGGCATTGATCTGATACGACGAGCTCATCTCAACGGCGAGCTGCTCGAACGACACACCCTGGCACGATCTTGTAGGGCAGTCGAACACCTTGAGTTGACCGACGTTCGCCTCGATAGTGGCCGCGGGGTTCCAGCAGTAGGTCGACGCCATCTTGTTGCACGCTGCCACTGACTGCTCCGTGCTCGCCGCCGTGAGTTGAGAGGCGATAGCCGTGAACGAACTGGCCGAGCAACCAAAAAGAGCCGGCAGTACGTTGGTCTGGCCCTTTCCGGCACCCGTCGCCTCGACACCCAGATCACCCATGCCGATGGCAAGGAGGCTCGTCGCGCCGTGGGCGGTCCAGGCGATGAATCCGAACAGCATGAGGAACCAGAGTGACGCCATCGGCAGGTAGCGCCGCTGTGTGGCAATCACGCACGCGACCGCCACGGTGCAAGCGCCAGCCAGCACGGCGAAGATAACAAAGTACGCCGGTGCCATGTAGTCCACGAAGGACTGGAGCAACCCGTTGAGTTGATCGATCTGGTCCTCGAGGGGCTTGGTCACGTTGGCGGCGTCAACCTTGGCCTTGGCGGGGAGCAGCGACTGGACTTGCTCTGAATTGGTGGCCGCGCTGTAAACCGTGACGTTTAGCGCGCTGTCGAGGTCAGCGATGCGTGTCCTGACCACGTCGGGGATCGCCTTGAGACCACCCATCAGGCCCCGGAGGTTGCCCGTCAGGGGAATAGTGGCACTGTAACCCCAGCCCATGGCGCCAAAGCAAATGATGCACCCGAACACGACGTACACGCGGGAGCGCATGAGGTCGCCGCGGGAATACTTGGAGGGGTAGAGCATGTTCGGTACGCAGTAGTGCGGGGTCATTTCCTTCCCACCGCAGCAGTTGCAGCAGTATTTTCCTAGGCAGTAGAGCGGGGTTGAGAGCAGAAGCACAATACCAAGGAGCAATCCGGGAACGGCCCACACGCCGATGCGAACGAAATATCCTTGCATGTTGCAATCCGTGGCCGACGCCGATGCGAGTGTGCAGTCCATAAAACGCTTCGTGGACGCCGATGTAGAACGCGATTGCGCCGCTGCCCACGTGACCCCACCACCACAAACCAGCATGATCGCACCAAGGGCGAGAAACAGCGACGGTCCAAACGACGACGACTTTCCAGCAAACGTCATCTGTGAAGATCTGCCGATCAAAAGGTCGTCTGTTTCATGAAGGTAGGTGAAAGTATAAACAACACACGGTTTTCAAGCCACCCCTCAGACAGTCCCTGATAACACATACGGAATGACGAGGACGGGGGGTAAAAACAACGTTCTCGCTTCACTACTCGAAACAATACATGCAAACTGATAACCTACGTTGAGGTGTCTGCGGGAATAATTTTTCCAGCTTCCGATAGCGAAACGAACCGTTTGCGACCTTGACAGAGGGCCACCAGCAGCATCGAGCATCCGAGCGACACGAAACCCGAGGCCAGTCGGACAGTGTTGACCGCGTCAAATAGGGACGCGCATGGCACCTGCAGCGGCGTCAGCACGATGGATGAGACGACGTCACAGTTCGTGTACTGGGCGACTGTATCATCCGCGGCGTTCACGATCGTTTTCACCGCGGCGACGGCGGAGGCAGCTTCCTTGCTGGCAGCACCCACGGGGCTGAGCGTGGCCTCTTCCAAGCACTCGTCCGCGCACCGTTCTAGGGTGCACGGCAGCAGCCGACTGGCGTTGCCGGAGCACGATGGAAACACACTGGCCGAGACGCCGAGGGTGTTGTTCGCGAGCACCATATGATCGAGGAGATCGCGGGCGCCAAGGAATGTTACAACGGACGCACACGATTCGAAGCCCGACCACGAACATTGGAAGACTTTGCCCCCGTCGACATCTGCTATGGTCACGTTGGCCGGGTTGGCCGCACACTGACCGTACAGCAGTTCGCAGGACCGACGTGCCTCGCTGGCCTCAAGCAGCTGCAGCAGCGAACGCACTTGCCCAAACCAGGCGTCTTCGCACTGCAGCAGCGACGCCACCACCGACCGCTGATTGCCGACGACGCCGTCCACCTCAGCGCAAACGTCGCCGACGACCATGGCGACTGCCGATGCCCCGCCGTGAACGACCCACGCGGTCGCGGCGCAAACCAGCACCAACCACGCGGCGAGCATCACCAGGATGCGCGGACGGTTCAAAATGCATGGCAGCAGAGATGCCAACGACACAGCGAGACAAACGCCGAACATACTGTAACCTGCCTTCTTCACGATGTCGACCACAGGACCGATTTGGCTGGAATAGCCCAAGACGACGTTGACGAAGCGGTCACGAATGTCGGTCATGGCCTGGCTGGCCCCGATGAGCTCGAAGAAGTTCCGAGTGTACGCCGACCTCGTCGAGCTTCGGTAGAACGGCACCGTCAACGCAACGGTGAGGACGGCCACGACTTGGTCGATCACGGCGGGAGCCGCAATCATCGCGCTTTGCACGCCGGTGAGACTGGACGCTAACAGCGACGTGCCGACAAGTCCCGCGACTGCACCGCCGGCACTGCAAAAGACCCACAACGCGGTCCAGCATTTCACTCGAATCAAGTCGAAGGCGGAGTACCAGGAGGGATACTCGGGAGTTGTCACGCAGAAGCCCGGTCGGCGCGTTCCCGCACCGCAGCAGTGGCAGCAATAGCGACCGCACATGGCGACAGGGAAGGCGACGAGCAACGCGATCCCGCAGACAACGGGGACGACCGCCCACACGGCGGTTCTCACGATGTAGTGGGCCACGTCGCAGTCCGCGAAAGACCGCGATTGCAACGTGCAGTCGAGCACTCGTCGTTCTCCCCAGGCAGGATCTTGAGGATCCTGCGCCGCGCTGCCCCACGCCGCGAGCAGCAGCAGCAGAAAGGGGGGCACCACCATCTCACATAGCGAAGTGTTCACAAGTCTTGAAAGTTGGAGAGACCAAGTTCAACCCCACAGGAAATGCCCAAAGAAGTCCGACAAACCGACGCCCGCCGAGAGCCGCGGTCGCCGCTGAGAGGCAAAGAGAAAGGGATGGCGCTGGAGGAAGCAAGCGATGCTGCTGCAAGGGGTGGAGGGAAGGGAAGGGAAGGAGGAGAAACGGGAATGGACATCCGACGACGGATCGATCGACGGCGTCGACACATACTCTCACGCGGGCTCGTCGACGCGGTTGGCCGGGGAGCCTTCAGCTTCGTTTTCTTCCGCGGTTTTCGGGGGCTCGATCGGCTCGATGGGCTCGTTGGCCATGGACAGCGGAATGTTGCGTTTCGCACCCCATCCGCACGAATACAGCAACATGAGCAGGCCGCAGCCGATCAGCACCATTCCCTGCCGTGCGGTCACGAGCCCCACATCACGGAAGGTGGTGCACGTCTGCCGCAGAGGGCCGACCAGCAACTCTGTGATTCCCGCGCACGACCCAAACACGGTTCCCCACGTGGCAACGGCATCGGACAGTTTTCTTGCCGCGGCAAGCGAGTAGTAGGCTTGGCGAGCGGCCAAACCAATGGGGGACAGCGCCCCGTCCGCACTCGCTGTGCAGGTTGACGCGCAGGCCGCCAGGGAACACGCACTCGCCGTCAGCCCCACGCAGGTCCCGTATGCCGATTGCGAGCCGGGGATTGAGTCGATGCGCGAGTCCACGACCATGCTACCGAATGACAATGCCAGCGCCGCGTACGTCATTGAGCCGGCCGCTTGGCCGCAGCCCACAAGTTTCGTCGACAGGTTCGAGCCCGACGACGCACAGTCGAACACCGTGCCAACCTCTGCATTTGCAACTGCGTCGTAACTCGGGTTATAGCATAACGCGGTCAGGTCCACACATGCTTGCTGAGACGCGGTGAACGCAGCGTACCCAAACGCGTCGCGTGTGAGCGCGGCAAAGGTTTCATTGCATCCGATGGCGACGGGCAGGGCAACCGCCTTCATGTTCAGCAGTCCTTGATAGTCGGCGCAGAGGTAGTCGGACGTGATGGAAAGCCCACTGAGGACGCCTTGCGACGTCCACACGACGATCGCGAGCGAAAGGCTCAGGAACATGATGATCATCGGGCCGTACTTTCTCAGGGAAGCTAAGGAACACACAAGCTCAAAGATGCCGAGCGAACCAGGGGCGAAGCAGATGATCAGCAACGCGATCCACAGGTAGGCGAAGTACGACTCGATGCCAGCGGTGAGCTGAGTAAGCTGCGCTGATATCAATTTTTTCGTCGCATTGACGGCCGCCTCGGGAAGGCCGCCGCTGTATCGATCTTCGCTCACATTCGCGGATTGGGAAGCCGCGCGACGCACCACGGTCATCGATTGTTTCATCAGGGGAACGAGTTTGTCGATGGCGCCGGGGGAGTTCGACAGGGCCTCCCTGTACAGCGCGAATCCGCTCACTAACGGGGTGTATCCGACCACGTAGATCCACACCCCCCCTCCCCCCATAAGCAGCACGGAGAGGACAGTGGTCACTTTGGGCCGCAGAATGTCCGACTTGGAGTATCGCGCGGGGAACCTCTGCGCCGGGAAACAAAAATTGGGCGTCTGATGTCGCCCCCCGCAGCAGTTGCACGCGTACTTGCAGCTGAAATAGCTGTATCCGCAGAGAAAAACCAGCACTGCAGTGATGGCACCCGGAAACATCCAAGGACCAAGCCGGTAGAGCACAAAGTTCAGCAGGTTGCAGTCTCTATTGGCGTTCGTCGCGGTGCTAGTGCAGTCCAAGATGCGGTACACTGGTTTCGGCTGAATGGTGGTGACGACAGGAGGCGCAGCCGTGGTGGTGGTTGCTTGCGCGGCGGCGCCCCATCCGCTGCGAAACAGATGCTTTTCAGCGCCTGTAATGATGAGGCCCGTGATCAGGAGCCAGAACGGCAACAACGTGGGTTTCATTTCAGATAAATCGGGGATGGACAGAACAAGAAAGAAAGGAACAGAGCAAGCGGCCGACCGGGGGATAAAAAATCCGTCTGTTTACGCCCCACCTCAACGAAAAAAATAAGGAAGCTTGTTCACGGCACGCCACACCAATAACACACACATCATTGCGCGACGAGGCCACACTACATCATCGTTCGGAGTTCGGTAAGCTCCGAGTTGTCGTCGAGGCGCTGAAACACGACCGCCTTGGCTGCCTCCAGGTTCATGCGCGCCAAGGTCGGGGTAATGCCTGGATCCGTGAACACCGCCATGATGAACGTGTTCGCGCCGAACGGAATCACAACGCTGAGCAGCTTTGGCAGCGCGAACACGAGCTCCACAAACGGGTTCGTAGTCTTGTGGCAGGCGAGTCGGAAGTGCTTCAACGCGTTGCTGACCTTGGCCGCACTAGGGCCCCCATCGGGACCAGGCGCGCTGACGCGTGCCACCGAGAGGAACGTGCTGCGCTCGAAGAGAATGAGCTCCCTCGCTCCTAGGGCGACGGACAAGGAGCGCAACTCGTCGTGCAGCGACTTCATGCTGGGCAGAAGGTATTTCAGCATGGCGGCCCACGCGTCGAAGAGGGAGTCGTCCCAAATATTGGTGGCGAAAAAGGTGACGTCATTCGCGATCGCTGCGGGGAGCGCCTCGACCATCTCTCGGCGCCGCACCGATATGACCATCTCGCGCTGATCTTGCGCGATGAGATCCGTTTTGTGGAGGATGACAAATAGCCGGGCGTCGGGTGAGAACTCCCGCACCGACGTCATCACGGTGCTGAGGTTCTCCAGAATTTGCGGGTACGACCAGTACTGCGTCGCCGCTTGCGCGCTGTTGGCCTCGTCGGACGGCGCAGGGGATGCCTGGGCGTCGCGGCCCAAGGCGGACACATCACACGTGTAGATCAACATCGCGACACCGCTGAAGACCGTTGGCCGTCGCGTTGACAGATACTCGTCGACGTAGCGGGATTGACCGCCGCAGTCCCACATGTTCAAGACGTGTTTGCCGAGGAAGTTGACCTTCAGAGTGTGGGTGTGAGTGGTTGGCCCGAGCCGCGCGGTGTCCCGCGCAAGATAGTTGGAGAATACCATGGATCGCATGGAAGTCTTCCCGCCGCCGCTTGGGCCCATGAGCAGCACCTTCGCCATGACGGAGCCTCAGTCGCCAATGGGGGAGAGGGGGCAGTGTGCGGAGACCCTTCGGAGCGCGTGAACCTTTTGACGTGAATTAGAGAGCCAGAGAGAGCTCAACGATTCCGATTCCCCCGGGGACCCCATGCCGATAACGGTCCGGTAACGGGTGGAAGCCCCGGTGTCCAGGTAGGCGGCCACTCGACGTTCACATACATGGCACTCAGTGGGAGGGAGATAGCAAGATGCTTCCGGAGCGACTCTCCGCGGCACTCACATGGACGCCGCTTGGCCCAGCCGCCGTTTGACCCTCCTTCAAGTCTTCCGCAACAAACCGTTTGAACGTGGCACCGTCACGGTGCGAGATCTCGGTCACCGGCATGCCCACGAGCTGCGACGGCGCGACCGCGCGGTCGAACATGTAGAGCATCAGTGTGTGACCTAGTTCCTTCATCAGGTCTTTGGATATGCGCCGAAGCATGTTTTCACAGACGCCACAGGGAAACAGCGGGTTGGGATCCTCGCCGTGGAAAGGCGCACCGTGAACAAAGACCTCCCTCACGGCCGTGGTGGGGAGGCCGAGGGACGCGAGCTGACCCATGACGTTTTGTTCTGCGCACCGTGAGCCGCTCGGGGTCGACAGCTCATAGTTGAACGCCATCGCCCATTTCCGGCTGCAGGAGCACCAAGTCGTGCCAGCGGAGTCATGCGTGTTGAACACAGGGTCCAGCGGGGGGTGGTCCGTTGTGG
>ERZ1292630.885-Hain-H41-02um-R3-885-length-30251-cov-6_pt1 | contig 20977 bp, 22 predicted proteins | sample MGYA00564408_ERZ1292630 | MGnify/ENA primary metagenome ERZ1292630 (study PRJEB36523, sample SAMEA6512641) | groundwater metagenome | collected 2019-01-08 | study: AquaDiva: Metagenomics assemblies of 32 groundwater samples
CTTTCTCCGCCTCGAAGGAGACCCGCTTGGTCACCAGGTCCACCTCCACCTCCTCCATTTCCTCCTCGATCACCTCCTCCGCGGAATGAACGGCGCGGTGGACGGGATTCCATTGGACGAGCCTCGTTAACAACCAATGTGCGACCATCGAGCTCTTTTCCATTCAACATCTCGACAGCGTTCTTGGCTTCCTCCTCTGTAGACATTTCTACAAAGCCGAAACCTTTTGAACGACCAGACATCTTGTCAACGATGACATTTGCGGTCTCAACGGTACCTGCTTGAGAAAACGCTTCTCGCAAAGAATCATCAGTGGTTCCATACGACAAGCTACCAACATATAATCTCTTGCCCATAATAAAGAGTACTTTTTTCCCGTCGCTTGCTCGGAAGCGTACACTACTGTGCCCGTTTCCCGATCTTCGCTCGGTAATAAAAACAAAAATACTTAATGTTATTAAACGACCTCATTCTCTCTGCAGTCCTGCCTCATGAAAACATGAAAAAAACCACGAGAAAACTAATATTTTTAGATGCTAGCATAAAAGCAGAAAAAATGCAAGTGCAGACACAATACATGCATTTTTTATGATGCTACTTATTTTTGGCATTCCTCCGATTTATTAATTTTAAAATAAGCGCTATAGGCAGGCTTAAAAACGCGATGATTCGAAACGCATTACTTGTCCACCGAAATGTTCCAAGTGTAATAACATTAAAAACAACCGAAACGATAAAGCCAGCTAAGCTAAGAACAAAAATAATTATTCCCCATACCATAAGCCTATTTCCTATGACCCTCCTAGACTAAAACTTTCGGACGGGCATAGCGCTTCTATTATTTTTTATCCATTAATTTTTGATGCTCTTCCGTACTCAAATTTCCACACTTTTTATATTTTTTTCCCGATCCGCATGGACATAGGTCGTTACGACCAACTTCTTTATCGCCACCAGATAAAGAAACGCTCGGCGAACCAATGTTAATGGTTTGCGTCAGAATCGGTTGATGTGTGTGAACTTGTGTTTGCTGAATGCCAATGCGAAATACCGCGGCAACCACGGCTGATTTTATAGCGCCTTGTAAATCGCGAAAGAGTCGTATGCCTTCGTTTTTATATTCCACCAAAGGATCTCGCTGACCGTACGCGCGAAGCCGCACCGAATCACGCAAGTGATCCATTGTATCAAGATGATCCATCCACAGCATATCTATGGCTTGGAGCATATAAGCTTTTTCCAGATTGCGTAGAGCTTCAGGCCCAATTTTTTGAAGCTTTGCTTCATGCGCGTTTTTTAACGCATCAAAAAGATGTGTTTTTATCTCTGCGCGCACAATATCATTCGTTGTCCCATCTGAAAGAAATTTTTGCATCTCGCTCGCTATCACCCCCTTATCCGTTTGCAAAAGTGGTTCAAATATCTCGCCCAATCGGTCAATCGCTTCACCTGATATCTGTTCCGCAGTATGCATATCAATTACGCGCGATACTTCCGCAAATGTCATATCGTAAATTTGCTGGCGGAGCTTTTCTTCATCGTCGTGCAGTAAAATATCACGGCGCATTTTATAAATCGCTTCGCGCTGGCGATTCATAACATCGTCATACTCAAGGATGTGTTTACGAGAATCAAAATTAAAACCTTCAATCTTCTCCTGAGCGGACTCTATCGTTTTGGTAACCATTGAGTGCTCCAAGGGCATTGTCTCTGGAAAATCAAACATCGTCATCAAATTCTTGATTCGTTCACCACCAAATACACGCATGAGCTCGTCTTCAAGCGAAGCAAAAAACTGCGAAGAGCCGGGATCCCCCTGACGGCCCGCCCGTCCCCGAAGCTGATTATCAATTCTCCGCGCTTCGTGTCGCTCGGTGCCAATAACATGAAGTCCACCAACACTCTTTACCGCTTCGGCGTCTTCTTTATTCGGTGGATTTCCACCCAAAATAATATCAACACCGCGACCTGCCATATTGGTAGCAATAGTAACAGCACCCAGACGCCCCGCCTGCGCGATAATCTCCGCCTCTTTTTCGTGATTTTTTGCGTTTAAAATTTCGTGCTGTACTCCGGCAACCCGCAAAAGCCCAGAAAGTCTTTCGTTTTTTTCAATAGAAACGGTGCCAACAAGCACCGGCTGACCAATCTCGTGGCGTTTTTTGATTTCCTCAACCGTTGTAAGAAATTTTCCATTTTCAGTTTTAAAAACAAGATCATGGAAATCCTCGCGACAATTTTTGCGGTGCGTGGGGACTGAAATAACATCAATGGTATAGACTTTATGAAATTCTTCCGCGCTTGATTGTGCCGTGCCAGTCATACCAGAAAGCTTCTCATACAAACGAAAATAATTCTGAAATGTAATAGTTGCAAGTGTCCGCGATTCCTGATTGACGAGAACCCCTTCTTTCGCTTCAACCGCCTGATGTAAACCGTCTGACCATCGTCTCCCCGGCATCATACGGCCGGTAAATTCGTCTACAATAACAACCTCGCCATCGCGAACGACATAATCCTTATCGCGATGAAACAACGCCTCTGCGCGAAGAGACTGTTCAAGATGATGAACGAAGCGAACGCCTTTTTCCTCATAGATATTGGAAACGCCAAGCATCCCCTCAACCTTATCAATTCCTTCTTCGGTAATGGTAACGGCGCGAAACTTACGATCAATCTTGTAATCAATACCTTCTTTAAGATTTGGAGTTATTGCGGCAAATGTCTTGTACAGATCGGGGGACTCGGCGTCGGGAGCGGAAATAATCAGCGGTGTTCGCGCCTCGTCAATTAAAATTGAATCAACCTCATCAACGATCGCAAAATTATGCCCACGCTGTACCATGTCTTCCGCGCGATACACCATGTTATCGCGTAAATAATCAAATCCCAATTCATTATTCGTGCAATAGGTGATATCAGCGGCGTACGCTTCACGCCGTGAAACGGGACGCAAGAATTCTTCAACAATATAAAACCCGCCTTTTACATCGCGCTCTTTGTCTTCGGCACCACCTTCTTTTTCGTTCTTGTATAACGGATCATACCGATAACTTTTTTCATGATTAATACATCCGACCGAAAGCCCGAGCGAATGATGAACCTGCCCCATCCACACGGCATCGCGCCGAGCCAAATAATCATTAACGGTAACGACATGCACGCCCCTCCCAGTAAGCGCATTGAGATACGACGGAAGCGTTGCCACAAGCGTCTTTCCCTCGCCCGTGCGCATCTCGGCAATAGCGCCTTTATGAAGAACGATCCCGCCCATAAGCTGGACATCAAAATGTCTCTGTCCCAAGGTGCGACGGGCGGTTTCACGAACTAATGCGTACGCATCAGGGAGAACGCCATCAAGTGACTCACCTCCGCCAATTCGCTCTTTAAGCGCCTGAGTCTGCGCCTTTAATTCGTCATTTGACATTCGTTCAATATCTTTTTCGCGCGCGTTGATATTGGCCACGATCGGCTCGAGGGTTTTAATATAACGCTGATTGGCATCTCCGAAGATTTTTTTGATAAACGACATAAGTAAATGAGATACTATAGAAACCTCACCAAGAAATAATCATACTCGAAATATATAAAAAAAGAAGCCCCCATGTTTCCACGAGGGCGGTTTGCGCTAACGCGCTTTTATTGCGGCTAGTGAGGAGCGAAATGGAAAAGCGCTCTTTTACATTTCGTCCGAGCGAAGACGCAAAATTGTACCTAGTTATATTTTACTTTGTTTTGCTTAAATCCAAAAACTCAACCGACCAGAATTCAATCTATTCCTGAACCGTACTTTTGCCAGGCGGAAGCGAAGAAACTGCTAAAAAATAAGCGAAGGACGAAACCGCGGGAAAAAACAAATAATCAATCACTCTGAATAAAAAAAGTCCGTCAACCTTTCCTATTAGTTCGTTTAAAATAAACAAAAAAGTTCCGACGCAACCAACGCACAGAAGAAAAAGTCTAACCATGGGCGCGTCAAAAATCATAAAAGCATTTCCTTCGGCCTGCCCAAGCTCTTTTCCAAGCAATACTCGTTCCTCCGCTTTTGTACAAAAATATGTTAAGCGAATAAACCACAGTCCAAAAAATCCATTAACAAAAAAACTCAAAACATCTGAACTGTACCCAAGAACCGGAATCCAGTAATTGCCAACCTGAACAAGGCTACTAATAACAATCAGAACGAAACAGGTCTGCGCCAAAGAATAGTTCGTCCTGTTGGTCACGCGCTGGAACTTGTTAGTTATACGAGTAAAAAAACCAATAATTCTATCGTCAAATGCGCAGAACCACTCTCTCATAATTTCCTCTTTGTATTTTTTGTTATTAAAAATCTACTTTAGAGAATAGTATAAAATATAAATCTGTCAATGCATTTTGGAATAGAATTGAATATATAAAAATCGGAGGGGGAAACTCCGATTATTTAACAAACTAAATTTTTCAATCGCTATTTTTTAAGCTGTTCCAACGCATATTTTTCAGCGTATTCAACAGGAAGCTCGTCGGCTTCTTTTGCCCTACACAAAAGATTCATAACCCCCTCATACATAAGCGAAACGCGCGTGCGAATCATTTTTTCATCCTCATTTTCATATGCAACAGCAATAAGACCGCCCGCGTTTGCAACAAAATCAGGAACATACAACTTTCCTCGGGCAAGGAGATTTAGAGCGTCTCCTTTTCTCGCGAGCTGATTGTTTGCGGAACCACAAACAATGCGACATCTAATATCAAGTTTTGGAATCGTGGAATCATTAAGAATGCCTCCGCCGGCGCATGGAACAAAGACGTTACACGCGTATTCATAACAATCCGGATCCACAATCCACGAGCGATCTTCGGGCATACCAACCGCCGAAAACGCTTCACGCACGGCCCGTTTATCTTTTGTGTCGGAGCCAATCACCATGCATCCTTTTTCAGAAAGCATTTTGGAAACAGAAAGCCCAACATGACCAGCGCATCCTTGCACAAAATAAACTCGCTTGCCTTCTTCCAGCGCTTCTCCGCATACAAAGCGAACAGAGGCTTCAATCGCACGAACAACGCCATATGCGGTCATGGATGATGTAAAATCATAATCAATATTCGTTCGCGTCCGAAGACCTCGTACATAGGGCGTTTTTTCCCGAATAAACTCAAGATCATAATGCGTCGTACCCATATCATTGGCTGTAATATATCGCCCACCAAGTGAGTTAATACACTCACCGACCCAATTGAAAATATCGCGACGATTCAGCTTCGCCAGCTCGTGATCCCCGTAAAGAACGGCCTTTGCTCCGCCTAAACGAATTCCAGCAAACGCCGCTTTCATACTCATCGCGCGTGAAAGACAGAGCGCATCCTCAAGTGCTGCAGTTTTTGACGAATGCAATAATGGCGCATGTCGAATCCCGCCAAGTCCAGGCCCTAAACGAGTGCTGTGAATTGCAATAAATAACGAAAGATCGGCACGAGGATGCGTATACTCATAGACCGCTTCGTGATTATCGTAATTCGGAAACTGTTTAAGTTCCGTTGGGGAATAAATACGCTGTACAGCAATTCCGCACTTCATTTGAATCCTCCTTTTGTTTTAGATCCATCACACAATAATTTTGAAAAGAACGCCATACACAACCTATTTATATAAACAAAACTAAAAAATCCGTTTTTTGTCAAGAAAAAACGGTCTTGTCATTGGCAACAGAATACAACAATCACCGCGTGATAACGCCAATGATTGCACTTCTATAGCCTTCTTTATTAAGAGCGGGGGGCTTTATTGCACTGACAAGTAGTAGAAAGCGCGAGATTACCGGTGGTGTCGGCGTTTTCTCGCAATTGAGCTATAGAGAAGCGCCTTTTCAAGTGATGCTTTTACATCCGCGATTTCAGCATTGCTCAGGTGCTCATGCATCAGTTTTTCTGCTTTTTGTTTTGCGTTTTCCGCCTGCGCTTCATCAATCTCTTCAACGCGTATAGCTGAATCAACAAGAATAACAACCTTCTCGGGCGTCACTTCAAGAATTCCGCCTGTGGACGCGAGTACCTGCTCGCGTCCATCTTTTTTCACAATAATCTCTCCCGGCTTCACGATGCCGATATAAGGAATATGATGCGGGAGAACTGCGATATCGCCATCTAAAGTCCTCAAAAGAATTGACTCAAATGAATCTTTTAAAACAATTTTTTCTTGCGATATGATTTCCAATGGAAATTCCATACATTATTATTTTACTTCTTCTATCCCGCCAACCATATAAAACGCACCCTCCGACTTTTCATCGTGCTTTCCTTCAAAAATTTCTTTAAATCCTCTAATCGTGTCTTTTAATGGAACATATTTTCCGGCGCGTCCCGTAAACGCTTCTGCAACTGAAAACGGCTGAGAAAGAAACTTCTGAATCTTTCGTGCCCGAGATACCGTAAGCTTATCATTGTCCGAAAGCTCATCCATTCCTAAAATTGCGATTATATCCTGAAGCTCTTTGTAGCGTTGTAGGGTTTTCTGCACTCCGCGTGCAACATCATAATGCTCACGCCCAATGATTCGCGGATCAAGAACAGACGAGAAAGAATCTAATGGATCAATTGCGGGGTAAATGCCGAGTTCTGAGAGAGGGCGGGAGAGAACAATTGTTGAATCTAAATGCCCGAATGTCGTCGCCGGAGCCGGATCAGTGAGATCATCAGCGGGAACATATACTGCCTGTACGGATGTAATTGATCCCTTGTTTGTTGAAGTGATGCGTTCTTGAAGCTCCCCTAAATCAGACGCAAGCGTAGGCTGGTATCCTACCGCCGATGGCATACGCCCCAAGAGTGTTGAGACTTCTGAACCAGCTTGAGTAAAACGGAATATATTATCAATAAAAAGAAGAACATCTTGCCTTGATTCGTCACGGAAATATTCTGCCATAGTGAGTCCAGAAAGTGCGGCACGCGCCCGAACTCCTGGCGACTCATTCATCTGCCCAAACACAAGCGCCGTCTTATCAAGAACGCCTGACTGTTTCATTTCTTGATATAGATCACTTCCTTCACGCGTTCGTTCACCAACTCCAGCAAATACTGAGTATCCGCTGTGTTTGGTCGCTATGTTATGAATGAGCTCCATAATAAGAACTGTTTTGCCAACTCCAGCGCCTCCAAAAAGCCCAATCTTCCCCCCTTTTGAAAATGGAGCGATGAGGTCAATAGCCTTGAGTCCTGTTTCAAAAATCTCCGTTTCCGTTTTTTGATCGCTAAATTTCGGAGCAGACCTATGAATCGGCCACTTTGTTTTTGTCTCAACAAAACCCATACCATCAATAGGCTGTCCCAAAACATCAAACATTCGTCCTAGAACTTCCGTTCCGACGGGAACGCTCACCCCAGCTCCTGTATCCGTAATTTTAGTTCCGCGTTTTAAACCGTCTGTTGATCCTAGTGCGATAGCCCTCACACGGTTTCCTCCAATATGCTGAGCGGTTTCAAAAACGAGCATTCCTAAATCCGTCTTTACTTCAAGCGCGTTAAAAAGACTCGGAATATTTTTCGGGAATTCTGCATCAATAACCGACCCAATGATTGAAACTATTGTTCCTGTATTTGTGTCCATTTATTTATAATTTATACATACGCACCCGCGTTGATTTCAGCAATTTCGCGGGTAATATTTTCCTGACGCGCCTGATTATATGTAAGCGATAAGTCATCCAAGAGCGCTCCCGCATTTTCAGTAGCGCTATGCATTGCAATCATTCGCGCCGAGTGCTCCGATGCGTTTGATTCAAGAAGTCCCTGGAAAATTTCAATTTCAACGAGGTTCCGAATAATCGTCCCGAGCACCTCCTCGGGGCTTGGCTCAATTAAGTACAAATATTTTTTTGGCTCACTTTTCTGTTCCAAAATAATATTCCCACCTTCTTTCATACCATCTTCTGAAAATGGAAAGAGTGTTTTTACGGCTGGTTCCTGCGATGCCATTGATACAAAATTGCTGTATATGAGAAATACCTCGCGATACCCCTTCGCTTCGTATCCGTCAATTGCGATCTTCGCCAGGTGCCGAATGTCGTAGAGCTTCGGCTTCCAATCCAATTTTGTCGCAGTCGCTTTTATAGTAAATCCCCGTTTTCTGAAATATTCCTGTCCGCGTTTTCCAATCGTTATAACATCAATACTTTCTTTTGAATACCGAGAAAAAACGCTCATCGCTTTACGAAGAATGTTCGTCGTCAAACTTCCGCAGAGCCCGCGATCAGGGGTGATGACAACCACAAGAATCTTTCCCTCATTATGGATTGAAAGAAGTGGGTGTGATTTCGTTTCCGCATACTTCATAATATGAGAAAGAAGTGCCCACGCGCGCGTTGCGTACGGTCTTGTTCCTGTAGCGTCCAATTCGGCCCTTCGCATTTTTGTGACCGCGACAAGCTCCATCGCTCGTGTAATTTGGCGCGTCGTCTTCACTGATTTTATCCGTCGTTTAATTTCGCGAATTTTTGCCATATCAAAAAATTTTTTTAAACTGATCAATTTCTGCCGTAAGGCGTGCCTGCAGATCGTCCGAGAGTTTCTCCCCTATCAAAAGTTCCAAAATAATTTCTTTTTTCTCCGCTTCCATAAATTGGAGAAGTTTCCCCATAAACACATTGATTTGTAGGACTTCAATATCGTCGGTGAGTCCTTGTGTGACCGAAAATATCGCGATTATCTGGCGCGCGAGATTCTGTGGCTCATATTGGTCCTGCTTTAGAATTTCGGTCATCCGTTTTCCCCGTTCCAATTGCTTTTTCGTGCTTTCATCAAGATCGCCTTCAAACTGTGCGAAAGCAGCAAGTTCGCGATATTGGGCTAGATCTAAGCGAAGCTTTCCGGCGAATTGTTTCATTGCTTTTGTCTGCGCCGATGAACCGACGCGGGAAACCGAAAGCCCAACATTGACGGCCGGTCTGAAGCCAGAATAAAAAAGATCTGTATCCAAATAAATTTGCCCATCGGTAATTGAAATAATATTTGTCGGAATGTACGCCGAGACATCTCCTGATTGCGTTTCAACAATAGGAAGCGATGTAATTGATCCTCCTCCAAATTCCGGAAGTCTCCGTAAAGAACGCTCAAGAAGACGCGAGTGAAGATAAAAAACATCTCCAGGGTATGCCTCCCGTCCTGGCGGACGCCTCAAGAGAAGAGAAATCTCCCGATACGCCCAGGCGTGCTTTGAAAGATCGTCATACACAATAAGCACGTCTTTTCCATTGTCCATAAAATATTCTCCTATGGCAGTCGCGCTAAACGGAGCGATGTATTGGAGTGACGCGACCGTAGACGCTGGTGCGTTGACGACAATCGTGTACTCCATCGCTCCACGCTTATGTAATTCCGATATGATGCGCGCGGTCTTTGATTCTTTTTGTCCAATCGCGCAGTAAATGCAAATGACCCCCTTTCCTTTTTGATTAATAATTGTATCAATGGCGATAGCCGTTTTTCCGGTTTGCCGATCGCCGATGATAAGTTCGCGCTGTCCGCGACCAATTGGAATCATTGCGTCAATCGCTTTCACTCCGGTTTCTAAAGAAACGGAAATTGTTTTTCGCGTAATAACGCCCGGCGCGATTTTTTCAATTGGGTATCGCTTTGAAAGATTTGGGGTCTCCTTTCCGTCAACCGGCTTGCCTAACGCGTCCACGACACGCGAAAGAAGCGCTTCTCCGACTGGAACGCTTATAATTTGTCCCGTCGTCTTGACTGTATCGCCCTCCCTCACATGGTTGTAATTACCAAGAAGCACGGCGCTAACAACATCTTCCTCAAGGTTTAACACGACACCAAAAAGACCCATCGGAAACTCAAGCATCTCCGAAAGAAAGCATTGTGAAAGGCCAGAAATCCTTGCGATACCGTCTTTTAATTCAATGATGACGCCGGTGTTTTCAATTTTTGGTGCGATATTGAGATTCTCTATCTCGCGACGCAACGATTCTATAATTCGTTTTGAGTCTTCCATAGATTATTTTTGGGCGTTCCGTAATTTTTCGAGAGACCCTTTGATAGTCCCATCAAATAGGAAATCGTTGTAGATGATTTTCACTCCGCCGATAAGAGTTTTATCAACTAAAAAATCAATAATTTCGGACGCATATTCTTTGGCATTTTTTTTAAAAAATTCTACCGCGTGTTCTTTCGCGGTGAGCGTAAGCGGGTGAGCAGAGATAATGAGCGGATTCTTTTTTGCGGAAAAACGCAAAGAAAGCGCCCACATAATCTTCGGCAGAAGATACAGCTCTTTCTTTTTTTTTAAAACTTCAACAAGGCCCTTAACGCATACCGAAACGCGAAAATCATCTTCTTTTATGATCGCACTACACGCCTTTGCGTAGAGCTCCGCTTTATTTCCGTTTATAGACATTATTTTATTCCCGTTAATGATCGGCGCGTATAGTCGCTGTCCTTTTGTTCGTCGACTTTCTCTCGTAAAACTTTTTCTGTAAGGAGGTCGATGACAGCCCCCATCTCCCGCTTCACATCTTCGGTGAGTTGGCGTTTTTCTTCTTCCGCGCGTGCTTCTGCGTAACGAATAAGATCGCGCCCCCTCTCTTCGGCCTCCTTGATAATACCCGCCTTCATTTTCTCGCCCGCATTTATCGCACGCTCAATCATAGCGCGTGCTTCAGCTTTTGCAATTTTCATATCTTCTTTTTTCACTTCTTCAAAACGATTTTTTTCTATCTCAACGCTCTGTGCGTCTGCAATCCCTTTTTCAATGAGATCACGTCTTTTCCGAAGTATTTCTATCAGTGGCGCGTATAAAAAACGCTTCAAGAGAAAAAGAAGAATAAAAAAATTTACAAGCTGAGAAAGAAAATAGGGCCATTGAATGCCCAGGTTTTTGAATATCTCCATTTACTTACTTAAAAAAGATGAGGAGCGCGATGACGAGAGCGTAAATTGCGAGCGCTTCGGTAAACGCAATGCCCAAAATCATCGTAGTGTTTATTTTACTTGATGCTTCGGGGTTCCGGCCCAACGCCTCAATTGCTTTTCCAACGAGAATTCCAATGCCAATGCCAGGACCGATCGTTCCTAATCCGATTGCTAATGCCGTTCCGATGAATTTTGCTTCTTCCATAATGCACATGCGAAATTTTCCGAATACATATATGCGCCCCCATCAAAACCGAGGCTCAAAAAAATCCGGACAATCCGTTACCACAATTTATAAGTAATTATTATTAGTTATTTAGTATACAGGATTTACTTTTAAAATCAAAAAAGAAAATTGAATTAATGCCCTTCTGATACGGTCATTGCCATCTTGATGAATACGGTCGTGAGAAGCGAAAACACAAACGCCTGAATAAATCCGATAAAAACTTCAAGTGCTATAAACGGCAAGGGAAGGATATAAGGAATAAGAAACGCCATAACGATAAGCAAAACCTCGCCCGCGAAAACACTCCCAAAAAGCCGAAACGAAAATGAGATAAGCTTTGTTATCTCGGAAATAAGCTCAAGGAGCCCAACGATAAAACCCATAAAACTCCGAAATGAAATGAATTTTTTCGCGTATCCGAAAAATCCAAGGGCGGCGATGCCCGCGGTCTGGATTGAAAAAACTGAAATGACAGCGAGGGCAATCGTTGTGTTTAGATCCGCATTCGTACTACGAAAAAACGGAACGAAATGTCGCGAGCCCTCAAAGGTTTCATAAAATCCGATACTTCCAAAGCCCGGAAGAAGCCCGAGCCAATTTGTTGAAAGAACAAAGATAAAAATCGTTGCAATCAGAGGAAAGAATCGCTCTGTCTCTTTCCGATCGCCCATAACACCGTCAACTGTGTTTAAAAGCTCTTCTATAATCCACTCAAAAAAATTCTGAAGTCGTGACGGGATGAGGGACACATGCTTGGTCGCGAAATATGAAAATCCAACAACGATGAGCATCGCGATCCATGCCGTGAGCATTGTGTTTGAGATTGGAAAATTAAAAACCGAAAATATTTTTTCAGCGGCAATTTCTATATTCATGATTTTATATACTTCACGCAAATAATTTTTCCACCGAAGACAGATCCATGTCTGGTGGAAAACGGAACCAAGGAAGCCACCCCGCCACCCTTCCGCCATACACTCGCTCGGATGGACTGAATTTTTGACGGCGACTATTTCTTAAACAATTTAACTAACATTTGCCAAGATGGCAAGCTCTTTATCATAAAACGAAATTTGGAACGATGAATATGCTGATCCTGAACAGCGTGATTTAAATGGAAGAACGCCAAATGAAATACTAAAATTATTATCAATGAACGAACTGACAAATGTCTGCGATTAAAAAAAACCCCGTAAAAAACGGGGGTATAACGATTAAAAATCGTATACTTTGTTTACACGCTCAGACACTTTCTCGCCCTCGCTCGGTACATTCGCTTAAAACCTTTTGTGCAAACGATGCGCGTATTGCCAGCGCAAACTTTCAAAAACATTCTTAAGAAAAAACTCCATCAGACCAAAACGCATTCCTTCTGCAACGCGTCGCAGAAGATATCGTCTCCCTACCCACACACTGCCCCACGGGACATAGGTCATCACATTTTTATATCCGTATACAGAAAATTCATCGCGCCTAGAATTTGCGACATACCACTGCGACGGATGAACCGTTTCGCAAAATCTATCCATATCTCCTTCGGCAAGCGCTGTCTGCATATCCATGCCAATTCCATAGAGCATTTGAATACGAACGCGATTTTTTGAGATATCTTTCTTCCCTAAATGTTTTACTATTGAGCCAAGCAACCGGATATCGTGTGTACCAAGCTCAACAACGCTCTTTGATTTAACAGCATCGCGCATCATAGAAAAAAATTCTTCCGAGACATCGCGATTATCCTCAAAGGTTCCAATATACGCCCCCTTCACAATTCTAACCCGTATTCCCTGCTCAAGAAAATCTGCGTATTCCATGCGATTCGTTTCGTCGTTTGCCTGAAAACACGCTCCGAGAAAAACATTTCCCATCGCATGAATTTTTTTAATAATTGGATATGCTTTTTTGTTTATTTCCGTATCTTCAGCGTCAACCATGCATTCAATATTACCAGACGCGCATTCCCGCGCCAACGCTTCTAAAATACTCTGAAACTCGTCATTGGTAAGAACTAGAATTCCAAGATGTGATGGTTTTACCGCAAGCGAAACATTCTTTACTGGCCTATCCCCACTCACACGAACACGCGCGAGCATTTGTATGTGCCGAAGATACGCATTTGCATTTCGCATCGCCTGTTCACGAGTATAAACCTCTTCCCCAAGCATATTAGAAATAGGGACCATACCGCACAACGAAATCTTATGCAGTGTCTGCATGGCGTGTTTTTCATTTCGCCCGCCGATAAAACTCTTATGCAAAAGAGGGTACAAAACAGTAATTGCGGTCTCTGTAAACATACGCGCCTCCTCTATTTAAAATATAAAAAAGCAACTTTTGTTATATAAAAAAAATTGCATATTGTCAACCCAACTAAGCCCGCGCTATAAGAAGCGAAACTTCTTATTCCTTTATAGCTCAAAAAACAATCCCACCTGAAGCGGGATTTTGAATACTCGTTGTTATTATTACACAGACATCACTCATGCAGTGTTCCTTTTGCTTTTCTTTGAGTCCTTCTGGATTCTAAAATCGTCTTTCCTTTCACAATTTCAAGCTTTCTCATAAGCGCCTCTTCTAAAAGATCGATTGCGATACGAATATCTTCTGCTTTTTCAACAATGCGAACTATTTGTCGCGGTGGTATTGAAACCGTTGCTTCCGCTCGAAAAACCTCACCCTTGTGATGATGGCGCCCTTCGCGCGCCAACTCAACATCAACAATAACGGCGCCCGCTTCCGAGTGCCCCTTCAGTCGTTTCTCAAGTGGTGTGATTACTTTTTCATAGAGATAGACTTCAAGCGCAGAAGTAATCTCTAATTGCGTTCCCTTAATGGTAAGTTTCATAAAATGTTTTTTAAAATAAATTATTATTTAATTCATTTCTACTATACGACTACGAAATCAATTCTGCAAATCAGAAAAAGATGCCCTGACTCTATTGCGTATATTTTTAAACGCTTTATACTTATGATATGTTTCGTTGTATATAACGCGCGACGGTCGACGCGTGCACCTAAAATAGTATTAGAAACAATTTAATGCACCTTGATATGAAGAAAAAAAATAAAGTCGTAAAGAAAAAAGTAGCGAAGAAAAAACACCGCTAACGCGTGTACGCTTTAAAAAGACCTCCTAAGGAGGTCTTTTTATTATGACTAACGATGAACGAAATGAAGCTAGCAAAGATTCATTTCGTTAGCGCGAAGACGCACATTCGCTTTGCTAAGCTCAGTACTTCCTCACTCGCGTTCGGTCGGAACAAAGGTCAATCTGATATCTCAAGGCTGTGCCCTGATGCTCTGATGCTCTGATGCTCTGATGCTCTGATGCTCTGATGCTCTGATGCTCTGATGCTCTGGGGAGCTTTATTTATTCACATTTTCCTGTCCACCTATTTTTCGTCGCATGTATAAACGACGCGCAATAAAAAAAATAATTGCAAAAATAATAAAAATGAATACGAACGACTCAATTATATTCATATATTCTGCCATTCGCATATAAATATCACCGACCTGCCACCCAATAATGCCTAAAAAAAACGCGCGAACAATCGTACCGAGAAACGAATACACGAGATACTCCTTTAGGGGAAGCCGAACAAACCCGCAAAAAGAACTGATGACAACGCTCGGAATTATAGGAATTGTCCGCGCGGTAAAAAGAGCAACTTCGTCCACATGCCCTCGCTCAAATCTTTTCTCAAGTTTTTCAACATCTTCCCACGCGACACCAAAATACCTCCCCCAACGAATAAGTGCAGGCTTACCGCTTGTGTACGCGATGCCATAGAAAAGAAGAGATCCCACTGTGACGCCCAAGGCTCCGGGAATGGCGATGATAATAAAAATTCTTCCAAGAGAATCAAAAAATGATCCGTCTGGGATAAGGAAAAACCCCGAAGCGGTAAGAACTAACGCTGAAGGAATGGGAGCGATAACCTCTTCAACAATTGAAGCAAAAAAAACGCCAAATGCGCCATAAGGAAGAATAAAATCTCGAATAATCGTAATGATGTACTCAATCATACAGCCCTAAATATATTTAAAAGCGCTGACGCGATTCCAAAATAAATTATGATACTTAAAATATCCCGAATGACGGTTGCCAACGGTCCAGCGGCAATCGCTGGATCGGCCCCTCGTTTTAGAAAATACCACGGTAAAAAAATAGCAACAACTACCGCAATAAAAATTGTAAAAAAAACAGAAATACTCAAAATCAAGCCTATGACAAGCGAACGCAACCAAAACAATGAAATAGCAAATATTGTAATACTAAATAGAAAACCAATAAGCGTTCCAATAATAAGTTCGCGCGAAAGATTGCGCGTAAGACTTATTGACGAGGAAAATGCTAAACTACGGATAAAAATCATTTGCGTTTGTCCGCCTACGGCATCGGCAAGATAGACAATCATAGGAATAAAAGCTGCAAGTAAAATCTCTGTCTCTAAAACACTTTCAAAATTTTTAATAAATACCGCGACAATAATACCGCCCAAAAGCCCAATACAAAGCCACGGAAGCCGTTTTATAAAATGAGACCACGCAGACGCATGCGTTAAACTTTTCAACGGATCGGCAAAAAGACCAATTCCTGTAAATCGAAGCGCATCTTCAACATTTTCTTCATGAAGAATAGCGAGAATAACATCGGAAGGCACAACCCCTAAAAAATGATTTTCTTTATCTACGACCGGAATCGCCTTTATATTATGCTGAATTGCCAAGATCGCAACTCGTTCTTGATGCGTTCCTGAATGCACGGAAACAACATTCCTAACCATTACTTCAGCGACTTTTTTTTCATCAGCAAAACGAAAAAGATCACGAAGTGACATAACCCCGCGAAGGTGTTTTTCATAATCAAGAATATATATATAATTAATCGTCTCAAAATCAACGGCATGAGAAATGATTTCCCGCTTGATGTCTGCGACACGAGCATCCAAAGTGGCGGTCGGAACATTAGTGACGCTTTTTTTGCCCGCTATTTTATTATTTAAATTTTGTTCCATAACAGAAACTATTGATACCATTTGAAACGGCGGTATACTAATTTACGAATCTCTTCGGCCACGACAACAGAACAAGCGACAAAAAACGCCACAAGCCATTCAGCGCCCGTTAAAGGAACTGTTTTTAAAATGGACTGCATAAATGGATTATACACCGCAAAAAGCTGGAGTAAAAATACTGTACAAAGAGCCGCTATGAGATAAGGATTTGAAAACGGATTCATTGAGAAAATTGATTTTTTATCCGAACGGCAATTGAGCGCGTTCAGCCACTGGAATATTGCCAGCGTTGTCAAAGAAACCGTAAGCGCTTTTTGAAGATCATTCTCATACAATCGTTGAAAAAGGAACAAAGATCCGATCATCATCGGAATTGACATGACAATAATTCGCTGAAGCATAAGCGAATCAAGAAGCTTCCGATCGCGCGCGCGAAACTTTTGCAAAAGAAGTTCGTCGCTCTTTGGCTCCATGGCAAGCGCCACATCAAGAAACCCGTCTGTGATGAGATTGAGCCACAAAATCTGCGCGGGCAAAATCGGCAACGGATACCCCATAAATAGCGCGCCCATGATTGCAAGCGCCTCACCCACGCTCGTTGAAAAAAGATACAAAATAACTTTTTTGATTGTGCGAAAAATGTGCCTTCCCTCTTCAATCGCTGAAACGATGCTCTGAAAATTATCGTCCAAAAGAACGACATCAGACGCCTCTTTGGCAACTTCCGTTCCAATCTTTCCCATGGCAACTCCCAAATCAGCCGCAATCAATGAAGGCGCGTCATTAACGCCGTCTCCCGTCATCGCCACAGTTTCTCCGTTGCGCTTATACGCCCTTATAATTTTTAACTTATGCTCCGGCGTTACGCGCGCGAACACCGAAACCATCGGGAGCCTTCGTTCAAATTCTCGTTCATCCAAAGAATCAATATCGGCTCCGGTAAGAATGGCATCGCCATCAGCGTATATTCCCGCGTCCCGAGCGACGGCCATCGCTGTGATTGCGTGATCTCCCGTGATCATAACAACGCGAACCCCCGCGGCATTGGCGTCCGCAACCGCGGAACGAACTTCCGGACGAAGCGTATCTTCCATCGCATACAATCCGCCAAATGTAAGCTTACGCACCTCAAAAAATTCCTGCCCCTTCGGCACGGTTAAAAATCCGAACGCGACCACCCGCATCCCCTCCCGCGAAAGGCCGTCAAACACCCGTTCAAATTCACGAAATTTTTCGTGCGTGAGAGAGTGCGCTGTTCCCGCGAATCCTCCGCCTTCGCGCGCAGGAAGAAAAAATTCATTCGCTTTTTCAAGTATAATCTCCGGCGCACCAACAACAATTACAAGTCCTGCATCTGCGGTTTCATACAATGACGCGTGATATCGGTTTTTATGACTAAATGGAAGCTCGCTCATCGGTTTCAATTCTGCCTCCAAAAGATCCTTTCTAAAACCAATCTTTTCTCCAAAAATTGAAAGGGCTGCTTCGGTCGGGTCCCCAGAAACCTTCCAGATACCCTCTTTTTCCAAATACGAGACATGGGCGCGCGCGGAAAGCGTGGCGATTTTTCCGGCAAAAATAAGCTCGGGATGATTCAGTGGATCAATAACGCTCCCCTCTTTTAATTGCGGATCGCATATCCTCACATCGCCGTGCGGATTATATCCAATACCATCAACCGCAAAAAGTTTTCCACCGACAAAAACCCTTCGTACGACAAGCTCATTTCGAGTGATAGTACCCGTCTTATCAACCGCAATTATTGTTGCCTGCCCCAACGCTTCAACGGCTTGAAGTTTTTTTATCAGCGCGTTCTTCTTCGCCATTCGCCACGCGCCGGAAGCCAATACGAGCGTGAGCACTATTGGAAGTCCCTCGGGAATAATTGAAACCGCCAACGAAACAACGGTTTTAAACATTTCCGCAACCGCGTGTCCCTTCAAAAATCCAATCAAAAAAATACTGCCCCCAATACACGCCACAGCATATAGAACATCCCGCGAAAGAAGACGAATATCTTTTGCGAGAGGGATTTCCGTTTTAATTTCCTGAATTGCAACGCTTATTTTTCCAATATACGAATATCTACCTGTCGCAACTACAACCGCGCTTCCATTACCAGCAACAATATGAGTGCCTTTCAAAACCATATTTTTTTGTTCGGCAACAGGCGCATCAGAAAAAACGATAGCGTTTTCGTCTTTTTCTATTGGCAACGATTCTCCTGTAAACGCAGACTCATCAACGCGTAAACCATTTGCCTCAATAAGTCGCGCGTCGGCAGGCACCCGCTCGCCTTCCTGCAAAAGAATGCTATCACCGCGCGCGACTTCAAAATCCGGAATAATCGTTTCACGACCATCCCGTAGAACGGTTGCGTCCGTGGTGGTAAACTTCTTCAACGCGTGAAGCGTATTCTGCGCTCTCCCCTCCTGAACCGTTCCAATAATCGCATTAAAAAATAAAACAAAAAGAACAATAAGCCCGTCTGTCAGGTCTCCAAGAAAAAAGAGAACCCCCGCTGAAAAAAGTAGCACGAAAATGAGCGAGCTTTTAAATTGCCTGATAAAAATCTGAAAAACAGTTTCTCTTCTGCTCTCTGGAAGAGTGTTTTTTCCCTCGGAACGCAAACGATCCGTGGCATCTTTTTGAGAAAGCCCCGTCTTAAAATTTGTTCCAAATTTTTGTTCAATCTCTGAAAGAGACGCGGAATGCCAATTCATCGTATATATATAACAAAATTAATGTGTTCTAAAATTCTCAATTTACAATTTTTAATTTTCAATCAATGTCTCAATACTTCATTGATTCATTGAAAATTTAATAAAAATTGGAAATTGTAAATTAGGCAGTTATACAAGATGCTGGATTTCTTCTTCAAGAAGAAGTCCTGTTTTCCTATGTACAAATTCCTTGCAGTGACTAATAAGAATAGCGAGATCATGAGACGACGCTCCGCCGTTATTTACAAAAAAATTCGCGTGTTTTTTTGAAATCGTTGCGCTACCTATGGAATATCCTTTCAACCCAAGTTCATCAATTACAAACGCCGTCGGAATATAAGTTTGATTTTTAAATCGTTCAAACGCTGGAAAAATTCTAAGAAGCTTTTGTCTCTGCGCAAACGAAAGAGAATCCCATGGAACATTCTTAAATACACATCCCGCGCATTTTGAACCAATTGCCTGTGTGGCTATGCGATGCGCCGAATGCTCCAACATCGTTGTCGCAATTACGCCCCGCGTTTCTGCGCGCAAACCGAGTACCGCGGAAAGAATAATTAATTCGGGATAATGCTTAAATTTTGAATCACGATATGCGAATTTACAGTCATTATATGAAAGTTTTTTAATCCGTTTAAAAATCGCATTATATGCAAGGACAAAATCCGTAACATCGGCAATGCTTTTTCCAAAACAACCCGCATTTCCACGGATTGATCCGCCGATCGTTCCCGGAATACCGACCGCCCATTCAAATCCCGTAAGACCCTCCGTGCGCGCGTATGAAGCAACGTGTGGCATCATAGCTCCAGCTCCAACATGAATTGAATTTCCTAATATACGAATATCATTATAGACGGGTCTTATTACAAGCCCAGAAAATCCATTTTCATGCGCCAGCGTATTTGATCCCGCGCCCAAAATAAAAAATGGGAGCTTGTAGTGCCCTGCCCAATCTGCCGCGGCAATAAGCTCTTCGGGGGAACGCGCTTCATAAAAATACCGCGCAATGCCACCAATTTGAAAAACGGTGTGTAAAGCCAACGAAACATCTTTTTTTGGACGAATATCTGACATCTATCAATTATATCATTTTCGTGTTTTTCTTGCGATTGCGAATATTCTTTTGGTTTTTTTGGCAAAAAACAAAACCTTGCGTATACTTGTTAACATAGCGTCATCATACTTAATGAGAAGCTTTGAAGTAAGCGTTCATATAATAGAATTGTTCCCGTTTTGTTTCTGCTGAAAGCGGAACTACAAAACGCAATCCTGCACATACAGGGGCTTTAGAAGTAGGCACTCACATTAATACAATAGAATTGGAGTAAACCCTTCTAAGCCCCTGTATGTGCATGGGAAACAAGCCCTTCTTGGCCACTTAATTGGACGAGAAAATATAAAACCCCGCGGAAACTCAACGACGAGAACACATAAAAGTACAAAATCCCGCTAAAAGCGGGATTTTGTATCTACAATAGATAAAGTTTGCCACTGGGCAATCACTCACATAACACAATGGTAGCAACTAGTTATGCGTTTGTCAATTTTTTCATTTAGATTTAACTTGAAGCGCGCGCAACTGCTCTTGGAGAATTTGAAGTTGCTGAAGCAATGCTTTTACTTTTTCCTGGTTTGATATCTCAGAACCTGACGGCTGTGAGCTGGCGGGTAAAGGAGTTGGCGAAGCTGTCTTTTTTCCGCCAAAAACTTCATTGAGCTTTGCCCGAGTTTGTGGACCAACCCGTCCAACTTGATCGATGCCGTATTTTTTCTGAAACGCGCGAACCGCTTTTACAGTCAGGGGACCATAAAATCCGCTTATCGTACCTTCCGGATACAATCCTTTATCCTGCGCTAAAAAAGTTTGTAATTGCCTCACATCATCACCGCGAATGCCCTGATTTAAATCACGAATAAAAAAAACGGATTGAGAAACCGCCGATGACTGGGTTGCCTTTACGGAAACAGTTGGAGCTGTGCTCTGTGCAGTGCTACCGCCTCCTCCGCCTCCGCTGATAGTTCCACCGCCATCGTTACTGCCTGTATTACTTGTGGCTGTTGCCACGCTACACGCAGTTGAACGCGGAGTTGCGGTAAGCGTT
>ERZ1292630.1733-Hain-H41-02um-R3-1733-length-20968-cov-31_pt1 | contig 20968 bp, 20 predicted proteins | sample MGYA00564408_ERZ1292630 | MGnify/ENA primary metagenome ERZ1292630 (study PRJEB36523, sample SAMEA6512641) | groundwater metagenome | collected 2019-01-08 | study: AquaDiva: Metagenomics assemblies of 32 groundwater samples
GCAGCCTCGTGTAATACTTCTGATAAAGTCGGATGAGCGTGAACGATACCCGCAATATCCTCACTGCTGGCGGAAAATTTCATAGCAGCCACTGCCTCTGATATGAGTTCAGAAACATGAGGACCGATCATATGAATTCCCAACACTCGATCTGTTTTTTCATCCGCCAAGACCTTAATAAATCCGGAAGAGTCACCGATTGACCGCGCCCGACCATTGGCCATAAAAGGAAATTGTCCAATTTTATAGGCGATGCCAGCAGCCTTAAGTTCTTTTTCATTTTTCCCCACCCAGGCTATTTCTGGGGACGTATAAATCACCCAAGGTATTACATTGAAATCAACGGGTTCATATCGCTCAATGGTTTGATTTTTTTCTAAATGGGCAATCATTTCCGCGACCGCCACACCTTCTTCAGATGCTTTGTGTGCCAGCATAGGTCCGCGTACCACATCACCAAGCGCATAGACATGGGTAAGGTTAGTACGACAGTATTCATCCACCGCAATAAATCCTCTTTCATCCAATGCTAAGCCATTTTTATCCGCACCAAGCCCAGCTGTATTTGGAATTCGACCGATTGCAACAATTAACTTATCAACCTCAAGTGTTTGCTTTTGCTTATCCGCATTTGTGTAGCGTAACGTTATTTTGTTTTTTGTCACTTTAACGGATTCGATTGCAACACCCGTATGAATCTGCAAGCCAAGTTCTTTACTAAAAATATTCTTGGCTTCTTTAGCGATTTGATCGTCTGCTGCCATCATAAATTTAGGCATAGCTTCCAGAATCGTCACTTCCGAGCCAAGCCTTCGCCACACGCTCCCCATTTCAAGACCGATTACACCTGCGCCAATGACACCCAACCGTTTTGGTATTTCAGTTAAAGATAAAGCTCCGGTATTATCGAGAATTTTATCGTTGTCGATCATTGAAAACGGCAATGGTCTTGGTATTGAGCCGGTTGCTATGATGACATGTTTAGCCTGGATCGTTTGCGTATTACCCGCATCCTCTACAGCAATTGTCCATGCTTCTGCGGAGTTAGATTGTTTTTGTAATGTCCCCTTGCCGTGTATCGATTTGATTTTATTCTTCTTAAACAATGATGCGATGCCTACCGTAAAGGTCGTGACTATTTTATCTTTGCGTGCAATCATCGTGGAAACATCTATAACAGCATTTTCACAACGTATACCGTGTGCCGAGAACTTATGCTGGAGCTGAAAGTAATTCTCTGAAGAATCAAGCAATGCTTTGGATGGAATGCAACCAACATTCAAACAAGTACCGCCAAGACTTGGCTTTCCCTTGGAATTTTTCCAATCATCAATGCACACGGTATTCAAACCCAATTGCGCACATCGAATGGCCGCAACATATCCACCAGGCCCTGCGCCAATCACTGCCACATCAAAAATATCAGACATGATTCATCCCCATCCTACAAAATTTTCGCTAACGCGTTCTAATTTAGAATAAAAACTCTTTATTTCTGTTCTTAATGGAATCGATTTCATCAACAGCTTGCATGTAATCTTTCTGTTCCCGTAATTTTAACATCGAATCGGTAAGGCGCTCGGCATGCATGCGGGCCAAGCGCGAACGGCTGGCTACCGGCATATCCCATTGCAATGCCTGTAGAACCTCGTCAACACCATCCGAATTATTACACACTAATATCATGTCGCAACCCGCAGACAGTGCGGCTTGAGCACGTTGTAGCATGGTCTCGCAATAGTCAACCTCTGCTCCACGCATGCTTAAATCATCCGTAAAAATGCAACCGTCAAATTGCAATTCAGTACGTAAAACCTGTTGTAGCCAAACCGTAGAAAAACCAGCCGGCTTCTGATCGACTTTTGGGAAAATAACATGTGCAACCATTATTCCTGATACTCCGTAATCAACCATTCGGCGAAATGGTACTAAGTCTATCTTGTCGATATCATCCAAAGGCCGATCATCTACACAAGCTTGCAAGTGTGAATCGGCCTGAATATAACCATGACCTGGAAAATGTTTTGCAACCGCAGGCATGCCACCTTTTTTGAGGCCTTGCGTGATGCACTGCGCCAAATTTGTAACAACATCCGGATCATCATGAAAAGCGCGATCGCCAATCACGCTACTCGTACCATGATCAATATCCAGAACGGGTGTAAAACTAAAATCGATTCCGCAAGCATTGAGTTCTGCTGCCAAAACATAGCCAACTTGAAAGGCTAAATGACGTGCGAGTTCAGGCTGTTGGTTCCAGATCAGACCTAATTCTCGCATCGCAGGTAATTTGGTAAACCCCTGTATAAAGCGCTGCACACGCCCACCTTCATGATCAACTGCGATTAATAGCGGCGGTGTTCTGAGCGCATGGATGTGCTGGGTTAACTGTGATAATTGCTCGACATTCAAATAGTTTCGTGTGAAAAGAATCACTCCTCCAACCAGTGGATGTGAAAGCCTATCAATATCAATTTGCGTCAATTCTGTGCCAGCAATATCAAGCATTACCGGACCTAATTCGAGCGACAATGGCACGATTATTTTTCCAACACGACAAATGCGCAAACCATATTGACCTCATCGCTGATCGAGAGATGATGTTGCGTAATGCCTTTATCGTTGATCAACTGATTGAGTTCGGGGTGAAATTTGAAAAAGGGCTTCCCCAATTCATCGTGTGTGATGATTATGTAATTTAAGCTGACAGGATGACGTAATCCCGTGCCCATTGCTTTTGACAGTGCTTCTTTTGCGGCAAAGCGGCTAGCAAGAAAAGAAACACGTTTGTTGCTGGCATGGTATTCCAACCATTCACTATCCGCCAAAATACGTCGCGCAAAACGATCGCCATAGCGATTCAATGATTGCTCGATTCGGTAAGACTCTACAATATCGGTGCCTATGCCATAGATCATTGCCGTGCTTTAAGCATCAACTGTTTCATTTCTTTTACTGCTTGTTCAAAACCAACGAAAATAGATCGAGCCACGATAGCGTGACCAATATTTAGTTCAGAAATAGCAGCAATGGCCGCGATCGATTGTACATTACTATAATGTAAACCATGCCCAGCATTCACCTTCAAACCAAGGCTGATACCTTGCTTGACGGCCCTTTCAATTTCGGTGAAATAAGTTTTTTGCAATTCCGATGTCGTTGCGTCTGCATAACTACCTGTATGAATTTCAATAACAGGAGCACCTGCACGTGCAGCTGCATCAATTTGATATTCATTCGCATTAATGAATAGCGAAACACGAATATTTGCATCAGCGAGTCGGTGACATACCCGCTTGATTTGATCAAAATGTTTAATCACATCCAAACCACCTTCCGTGGTCAATTCTTCGCGTCTTTCGGGCACCAAACAAATATCATGCGGTTTTATTTTGAGTGCAATGGCAATCATCTCGTCAGTCACAGCGCTCTCGAGATTCATTCGGGTCGTCAAACGTTCACGTAAAATTGCAACATCTTGATCTTGGATATGACGCCTGTCCTCCCGTAAATGCAACGTAATCGCATCTGCTCCCGCTGCTTCTGCGATCAAAGCAGCTTCGATTGGATCAGGATAGGTAGTTTTGCGTGCCTGCCGCAATGTTGCAACATGATCTATATTGACACCCAATTCAATCATTCTTTTAGCTTTCCTAAGCCATCGGAATGAATTTTTACCTGTTGCACACTATGATTCATATCCCAAGCTTTTTAAAACCGCCTCATTATTGACCCAATCTCTTTTAACTTTAACCCAAACTTGCAAGAATACTTTTTTTCCGAATAGTAACTCCATATCTTGACGTGCTTTCATCGCAATTTGTTTAAGTTTTTCGCCATTCTTTCCAATGATAATCGCTTTTTGATTGCCTTTTCCAACAAAAATTGTGGCATGAATCCGAATTAATTTTTCTTGATCCTTAAATTGATCAATCACGACTGCTGTTGAATAAGGCAGTTCATCGCCAGTTAAACGAAACATTTTTTCACGAATGAATTCGCCAGCAATAAAATGTTGGCTGCGATTAGTAATTTCATCACTGTTATACAGCGGTTGCGAAATGGGCAAATAACTATAGATGGCGCTGAGAAGCTCAGTGAGCTGTATTTTTTGTGATGCACTAACCGGCACAATCGCAGCGAAATCAAACTCACCAGACATCTGTTGTGTGAATGGCAATAGGAGGTTTTTATCAGCCACCAGGTCTATTTTATTCATCACTAGAATGACAGGAACATCTTTAGGTAGCTCGCGCATCGCTGCGATATCACGTTCGCCAAATAGCATGACTTCAATAACAAACAATACTACATCTACGCCATGCATTGACTGCCTTACCACACGATTCATCGCTGAATTTAGGCGGCTGGCAAACTGTGTTTGAAAACCAGGTGTATCAATAAAAATGTATTGCGCATTCGATTCAGTCAAAATTCCGTTAATTTGAAAACGAGTGGTCTGCGCTTTCTTAGAAGTAATGCTGATTTTTTGCTGCAACAATTGATTTAGCAAAGTCGATTTACCAACATTTGGGCGTCCGACAATGGCAATATGCCCAGTGCGAAAATTATCCATCGCCGACATACTATAATAACTCTGACATATAATTATATGCGTTCACAACATGTTTCTCATGTTTTATCGATTTTGTAATCTAGATAAGTTTTCATAGGCAAGCTTTGCTGCTTCCTGCTCAGCGCTTCGTCTACTGGTACCCTCACCAAAGGTTCGTAAGCTAAACTTAGGTACATTACATTCCACTTTAAATTTTTGTTTGTGCGCCTCGCCCGTCGTAGTAACGACCATATATTCTGGAGGAGTCATTTTCCTGCTTTGTAGAAACTCTTGTAACAAGGTTTTGGGATCTTTCTTTTGAACGCCTATATCAACTGTATTCATCAGGGGTTGATAGAGTGCAACCACAACGGCCTCCGCTTGCGCAAAATCACTGTCCAAGAAAATCCCCCCAACAATCGCTTCAAAAGCATCTGCAAGAATGGAAGGCCGCATGTATCCACCACTTTTAATTTCCCCTTCACCCAATCTGATTACATCATTCATCTGTAACTTTAATGCCAATTCACAGAGTGCTTGTTGATTAACAAAACTCGCGCGAATCCGTGATAAATGTCCTTCGGGTAATTGTGGAAAAAATTGGTAGAGCATGCTCGCAACAATACAATTTAAAATCGCATCTCCAAGAAACTCTAGGCGCTCATTATGCGAAGCACTATGACTTCGATGTGTAATTGCTTGGATAAGTAACTCAGACCGCTTAAAAGAATATCCAAGTCGACCACAGAATGCATGCAACGAGTGCAAACGGACATTACCCTGCATGATAGCAAAATACTAAGAGTGAAGCGGAATTGATCAGGCCATCACTCACTGGTAGCTTCAAAATCAATGTTCAAAGATATATTAGACACCAAAGGTATTTGTTTAGAATACTGAGCACTTAGAACAGTTCTTCCATTTACTTTGCTAATTTTTATATCTTGCACAGTAATAGATTTAATATTATCAATCTGGGCACGTTTAGAGAAAGCCAATTTAATTTGATTAAAATCAGAATCTTGTGTACCTGCCTCTTTTGCCGTTGCTACTAAATTTTTATGTATAGAAGAATATTCTAGATAGACAGGCACTAACTTCATACCTAACAGCGCCAAAATAATTAAAAAAAATGAAATAACTAATAAACCAGATAGACTAAAGCCTTTTTGCTGCTGTATTGCCGTGAAATAATGCATATCCCCTCCACAGAAAAACCCTATTGAATAGATAGACCAATACGACTTAAATCATTAAAGTTCCACCAAATCATAAAAGCTTTACCCACAATATTTTCTTCTGGAACAAATCCCCAATACCGACTATCACTGCTACTGTCGCGATTGTCACCTAGCGTAAAATAATTTCCTGCAGGAACTTCGCAAGTAAATCCTGTTCGATAGTATTTGCAATTTTCGCGAAAAGGATATTGCCGGATATTTGAATACTGCACCCCATTGGCATCTTGATTGATCAAAACAGAATGTTTTTCATCTCCTAAATGCTCCGAGAAGCGATCCGAGTAGATATAACCAAAACCCGATTCGATATATTTGTAATCCTCTTCGTATTCCGTCTTAATGGCTTCTCCATTAATTGTCAGTCGTTTATTGTGATATGTAATTACATCACCAGGAATACCGACGACTCTTTTAATATAGTCAATCGAAGGATCTTCTGGATATCGAAAAACCAAGACATCCCCCCGTTTTGGTTCATTGATATCCCACACTTTCTGATTGACCACAGGAAGACGAAGGCCGTACGTATATTTATTCACCAGAATAAAATCACCAACCAGTAAAGTTGGAATCATTGACCCTGAAGGAATTTTGAAAGGCTCAATTACAAAAGACCGCAGTGTAAATACGATCAGAATAATCGGAAAAAAACTTTTGGGATATTCTACCCACCAAGGTTCGCTTTGGTCAGACGCTCGTTGCTTTTTTAATAAGAAAATATCCAGTAGCCAAATAGCGCCGGTCAGCAGCAGCAAAACAAACAGAATTAAAGGAAAGTTCATTATGCTCCCTTTAAAAAATCCAAATGCAATCTAATCATCGTCATTGGATAATGATGTGTTAAATAAAATGCAAAGTTACATAAAAAACTTTTACAGCTATAGCGTATTGTCATTATTTATTATCAACCTGCAATATTGCCAAAAACGCCTCTTGTGGAACCTCCACATTGCCCACTTGCTTCATCCTTTTTTTACCTGCTTTTTGTTTTTCTAGCAATTTTCGTTTGCGTGTTATGTCACCACCGTAACATTTTGCCAACACATTCTTACGCAATGCTTTAACAGTCTCTCGCGCTATGATATGCGCACCAACCGCAGCTTGTATAGCAATATCAAACATCTGCCTCGGAATTAATTCACGCATTTTTTTTACCAATTCTCGCCCTCTATATTGGCTGCTGTTTCTATGGATAATGAGTGATAATGCATCGACCTTATCACCATTAATCAATATATCGAGTTTCACTAAATCAGAAACTCGAAATTCCTTAAATTCATAGTCTAATGAAGCATACCCTCGACTAACGGATTTCAATCGATCAAAAAAATCCATCACCACTTCGTTTAAAGGCATTTCATACGTCAACATGACTTGTTTGCCCATATATTGCATATTCATTTGATTACCACGTTTATTGACACACAAAGTAATCACTACACCCACATACTCTTCGGGAACAAGTATGGTTGAAGTAATAATCGGTTCGCGAATCTCAGCAATCTTCGAAAGATCGGGAATTTTAGAGGGATTTTCAATCTCGATTAAGGTTCCATCGCGTAACAGTAATTGGTAAACCACTGTGGGTGCAGTAGTAATTAAATCCATGCCGTATTCTCTTTCCAGACGCTCTTGCACAATATCCATATGCAGTAGCCCAAGAAATCCACAGCGAAAACCAAAACCCAAAGCTTGCGAGACCTCTGGTTCAAAATGCAAGGAAGAATCATTGAGTTTTAGCTTCTCTAATGCTGAGCGCAATGCATCGTATTGATTAGATTCAACCGGATATAACCCAGCAAATACCTGCGGTTTAATCTCCTTAAAACCTTGTAAAGGTTCCGTAGCGGGACGATTCAACAAAGTAACAGTATCGCCGACTTTGGCAGCGTGCAGCTCTTTGATACCCGAAATAATAAAACCCACCTCTCCCGCACTTAACGAATCTCGATAAACAGATTTCGGCATAAAAACACCGACTTGTTCACACAAATGCGCGGTCCGACTTGCCATCAATAGTATTTTATCACCTGGTTTTACCATGCCGTCCATCACTCTCACCAGAATAACAACCCCAACATAATTATCAAACCAAGAGTCAATGATTAGCGCCTTGAGTGGTGCACTTGGGTCTCCCTTTGGCTGTGGAATTTTGACGATCAAAGTTTCGAGAACTTCAATAATATTTTCACCTGTTTTAGCACTGATTCTGACAGCATCTTGTGCATCAATACCAATGACTTCTTCAATATTTTGGATAACTCGCTCAGGATCAGCTGCGGGTAAATCAATTTTATTGAGTACTGGAATAACTTCGACACCTTGCTCAATCGCGGTATAACAATTAGCAACTGTTTGCGCTTCCACTCCCTGCGATGCATCGACTACTAACAACGCGCCTTCACATGCGGCCAGCGAACGTGAAACTTCATAAGAAAAATCGACATGTCCTGGTGTATCTATCAGGTTCAACAAATAAGTTTGTCCGTTTCTAGCTTTATAGCGTAGTGCAACAGTTTGCGCCTTAATCGTAATTCCCCGTTCTCTTTCAAGATCCATAGAATCGAGAACTTGCTCTTCCATTTCTCGATCCGACAATCCCCCGCATAAGTGAATAATACGATCGGCAAGCGTCGATTTGCCGTGATCAATGTGAGCAATAATAGAGAAATTACGAATATGTTGCATTAGCTCATTGTATACAAGGAATAAATACCGAGTGTGGAAATAGATTCAAAATAGCCGTCGTCAATCTTGCGTTGGGAAATAAGACTGCTCAACCAAATGAAATTAATAAGAAGGCAGCATTCTAGCGAATTTTGCTGAGATAATCACCTAAAGTGGAGGAATCAAAAAAATGATAACAGATCACCTGATGAGTTGGAGATACTAATACGGGTATTTTTTCTCCATACATAGCTACCAACTCAGGATCTGAATCAATATCTATCACTTGAAAATCAAATGATACTTGCCCAGGTAAATTATTTAGAGCAAGTATCATTTGTTGACAAAGATGACAATCCTCACGAACGTATACGATGAATTTTTCAGATCGTTCCATTCACTAATGTTGTATCGTTATTTTTTAAGATCGTCATTTAATTTCATCGTGATGAAATTGATCACGTCGCCTCTTTTAACTAACAGCGCTATGTTTTTACCACTCGGCACTTGATTTAACATTTCATTGAAATGCTCAACGCTTTTTACATCTTTACTATTAAATCCAAGGATTACATCACCAACCCGAATTCCCAAACGACTTGCAATACCAGGTTGAATATTTTCCACTAGCAAACCATTCGTAACATCCAATTGTTTTTTCTGTTGTGATGTTAATTCACTTAATGCCAACCCAAGGCGATTGGTTATAGGTTCTTTTTTACTTTTTTGCTTTGATTTACGATTTTCAGTTACATCATCGTTAGGTGTTTCACCCACTTCGACTTTAACAGTTTTTATCAAACCATCCCGCCAAACTTGCATTGATACTTTTGAATTTGGTTTAGTATTGCCAACTATGCGTGGCAAATCAGCTGAAATTGCAATATCTTTATCATCAAATTTTAAAATAATGTCCCGCGCTTTGATGCCAGCTCGATCTGCTGGACTATTTTTTTCAACCGACACAACCAATGCACCATTGTTATTGGTCAAACCAAAAGACTCGGCCAGGTCCTTTGTAACCTCCTGAATCATAACACCAATTCTTCCACGATTGATTTTTCCACTTGTTTTCAACTGGTCAGCGATTTCAGTTGCAACATTAATTGGTATTGCAAACGACAAGCCCATAAAGCCACCCGTTCTGCTGTAAATCTGAGAATTAATTCCAACAACCTCGCCCTTCATATTAAACAAAGGCCCCCCGGAATTCCCAGGATTAATTGCAACGTCAGTTTGTATAAAAGGCACATAATTCTCCTGTGCAAGTGAACGTCCTTTTGCACTTACAATACCAGCAGTCACGCTATGTTCAAAACCAAAAGGTGAGCCAATTGCAATCACCCATTCGCCTACTTTAAGATTATCAGGGTTGCCTTGCATCACTTTTGGCAAATCGTTCGCGGCAATTTTGATCAACGCGATATCTGTTTTTCTATCAGTGCCAATTATTTCAGCAACAAATTCACGTTTATCATTCAACTTGACAGTAACCTCATCCGCTGTTTCTACAACATGCGCATTCGTCAAAATATAACCGTCTGAGCTTATGATAAATCCAGAACCTAAAGACCTAGGTTCAGATTTTCTGGGTGCAGAAAAGGGTTGCATATGACGCTTAAAGAATTCATAGAACGGAGAATCCTCAGGTATCCCAGGTATTTCAGGAAGCATTTGATGGTTTATGTCACTGGTGCTTTGCGTTGCACTAATATTGACCACTGCAGTGCCATATTTTTCCACTAAGCCTGTAAAATTAGGCAATTCATTAAGTTGCGCACCAACTGTACTGGACCCAAAAAACAGAAAAAATAATAGGTATTTTAACATTACTGTGCTTACCTTATTTTTAAAGTCAAAACTTCAATAATCATATAAATGCCTTTCTCATATTTATAATATTCTTCGGAATTGTAACGAAAATAATCTAATGAAATTGCAACAGGATAATAATATAAAGTATCAGAAAAAAATAAATTGTTTTTCTTACGAATACTTGTAATTTAGTAGTAGATAGTAAGTAATGAAGGTACAGTATAAATAGAAATTCAATCTAACAAAAACAAAAAAATTTCTTTCTTTTTTCTATATTGAATTAGTTTTCAGATTATTAGCAAGTGAAAAATTTATACTATGTAATTATGGTTCATTATTTGGGGGCTTCGTTTTTGTGATACTCAATAGATTGCGGCATATTAGTATTTTGCCTTTGAGTATTTGCATAATTTGTATAAATGGGTTGCATTTCATTTTGCAAGAACAAAAAATCCTTTCTCTCAAAAACAAGAGAACCATTTTTGATCGGTTGCAATTGTGAAGAAACGGTTATAGGGACAACACTATAGCCAGTTTCTTGTTTCTTCTTCTCAGCAAAAATCTGTTTATCAGCTTCTTGTGAATATTGATTCAAGCCAAGCCATGTAGAAATACCCAACACAACAGATGCAGCTAACGCAAGTGTAGCAATTTTGCGTTTTTGTTTTTTAAATAATAGTAATTGCGATACGTTAGGGGAATAAATAATGGGTTCATCCTTAAGTTTGGTAGTTACAACTTCAGATAAATTCATAGAAAGCCGAGGTGACTGCCTAAGTGCATCACTGATAAGATGGTAGGTTTCCCAATGTTGTTTCAACTCACTATTTCTATTAAGCATCTCAACTACCTGTGAGATATTTTCACTTTCTAGTTCCCCATCCATTAGGGCAGATACTTCATTTTCCAAAATTACCACCTCCTATCTTTACTAGTTCCCAAAAGAGGACGCAATTGCTCTGATATCGCTTCACGTGCACGAAAAATTCGCGAACGTACTGTACCTACTGGGCAATTCATAATAGTCGCGATTTCTTCGTAACTCAATCCATCAATTTCTCGCAATACTATTGCCGAACGTAATTCCTCTGGCAGTGCATCGAGTGACTTACTCACAGTTTGCGCAATCTGTTTACTCATTAATTCGCTTTCAGGTGTATTAACTTCCTTTAGTAAACTATTATCTCCAAAATCTTCAGCATCCTCATTATTAATCCCTTCTATAGTAGGAACTTTACGCCCTTGTGATACTAGAAAATTCTTGGCAGTATTAATTCCAATTCGATATAACCACGTATAAAAGGCACTATCTCCACGAAAGGATGGCAATGCTCGATAAGCTTTGATGAAAGCCTCTTGCGTTACATCTTCAACCTCAGCCGCATCACGAATAAAATGAGACAATAACCGAGCTAATTTACGTTGATATTTAATAACGAGTAAATCAAATGCATGTTTATCCCCGTTTTGAACTCTTTCAACTAACTGCTGATCGACTTCTCGATCACCCATACCCCTTGTTCCTCGAACATTTTAGAAATCCCGACCTAATCTTATCCGGTCAAAAGTTCAGCATAATGACACAATCAGATCAGGATATCTACTCAAAAAATGCCAAGAATCAACAAATCACAATACTCACAACACAGACAATTGAATTATCTAATTAGTTCACAATCCCATCAATTGTTAAATGGTTAAAAAGCCAGAACAGCACGCACCTTGAGCGTAAAGTTCTTACAGAGGTAGTTCTGCGAGCCATTAGTGAAGCTCTGGGATGACACGAAGTCGCTTGACGTTGAGGGGAGGAGAATTCCAATAACCCGAGAGCGGCAAAACCACCCACAACGGCTTTCTGTTGATGTAACAAGTTTAATTCGTCGTGCCTGGAGGACAAATACACCAGTCGCCATGACAAATTTCATTGGCCAAACCTGTACATGTGATTAGGTAGTTAGGCCGTCACTCTGCCGTGCGATAGCTCGCTCGCACTTGCATAAACCTGTAAGCCTCGAACATAACTCCTACCAGTCAATCACAGAGCATCAATCCAGATTCGAAATGTTTCACAAGAGAGACTAAAATAGGAATTGTGTGTCAAATGTAAATTTATAATATGTCACATTATAAATCGTTGTATGCCTACGCTGATATGTAGCGATAGCAAAGATCGTCAGTTTCTTGCTAATCCCAAATAACCATTTTGAAACGTTCCTTAACGATACCAAAGTAATCACACTTCCAGTCGCTTTGAGCAAAGAAATCCAAGCAATGCCACTGATCCTTTAACTTCAGCATGTTGCCTGCAGCATCATCCCAGTCGATCGAAGCGAATTTAATTTGCAATTGTTGTTTGCGATGCTCTACTTCTTCGTAGTTAAAACCATCGTACTCCCAATGCAATACTTCAAATACATTGCCCGACCGATCGACGTAATCCATACTAAAATCCAGTCCCCATTTAGGACGCATTCTAATTAATTTATATACCAGCGGATTGGTGTGTGCCCATTGCTCCAGCTGCTCCAATGCTTCGCCACGGTATGCTTTACGTTCAAATAATAAGCTGTGGTTAAGAACAGCGCCCTCTACCTTGCTTTGTTGGGTAAACCATGCTGTTTTCAAAGCATGCCGGTGATCTCGGTGAGCATGAAATGGCGTTAAGTTGGTTTGTGCAAAACGTTGCTCTAATCTCGTCAAATCGTAGCCATTCTGATCGAAAAGTGCTAATTCAATCGCTAAGGGAGATGAAACTTTATCAACTGGATTATTCCAATATCCCTCAGGACTAAACTGATTATCGGTTAGAACGATATAAGACATGCCTTAAAGAAAAAAGTATACTGATAAAATATATTGGACAATAAGATTCAGTTATGCGGAGCAATCGCTATGAAATACTATAAATCTATTGAATTTCATAAAAAACAAATCACGCCAAAATAATCAGTATCCTCGTTATCATTCTCTAACACCCAAACATATAAGCAGATGATGTTGATTATAGGAGTATTAGTTTTTTCTCGAGTTTCGTTTTTGGAAAAAGTAGTAAAAACCAATCCCGATGACACAAGCTGCAATGAGGAGCAGTATAATTTGATGCAAGTATTCCTTGATCAGTGCTTCATTTTCCCCAATAAAATAACCTAGCAAGGTTAAAATCACGACCCAAATTCCGGCACCAAGGCTGGTATAAAAGCAAAAAACTGTTAAATTCATTCGTGCTAACCCGGCAGGCAAAGAAATGTACTGGCGTATTACCGGGATTAAGCGGCCAGTCAAAGTTGAAATATGGCCATGACGGGCAAAAAAACTTTCCATTTTTTGCATATGCTTCTCTTCAAACATGACATATTTGCCATAACGGATTAATAATTGACGCCCCAATTGAATTGCCAGAAAATAATTAATCAAGGCACCTGCCAAGCTTCCTAGTATGCCGCATAAAATGGCAATAACAATATTCATCTCACCTTTTGCTGCCAGATAACCCGCAGGTATCATGATGACTTCGCTCGGGAAAGGAATAAAGCTGGATTCAATCAGCATGAGCAGAAAAATACCGGGATATCCTAAACTACCTACGGTATCGACAATCCAGTGAACAATGTCTGTAAACAAAGCTTGTGCCTTAATGTGAATTAGAAAAGAAAATCATATACCTATTATGATCAAATCGGTAATTAAGAAATGCTGAACAATTAGCGGTTAATATTTGTTTAAACAACAGCCCCATCGTTTTCCAATGGTTTCTTTTCTAACGTTACCAAATCTTCTCTTTTAACGCCCAAAAGCATGATAATAGAGCTGCCTACCATGATCGATGAGTAAATTCCAAACATAATGCCTATGGTTAAAGCGAGTGAAAAATAATAAAGCACTTCGCCACCAAACAATAACATGGCAATAACCACCATTTGTGTACTGCCATGCGTAATAACCGTGCGCGACATGGTTTGAGTAATCGCATTATCAATCACTTGGGTTACCGATGCTTTTCTTAATTTGCGGAAATTTTCTCGAATACGATCGAAAATGACGACTGACTCATTAACCGAATAGCCAAGGATCGCAAGTACCGCAGCGAGTACTGTGAGTGAAAATTCCCATTGAAAGAAAGCAAAAAAGCCAACAATAATAATGACATCATGTAAGTTCGCGATCATGCCGGCGATACCAAATTTCCATTCAAACCGTATTGCCAAATAAACAACAATTCCGATTGAAACAAATAGCAGCGCCAATGCGCCATTTTCTAATAATTCTTCGCCAACTTGCGGCCCGACAAATTCGACACGTCGCATTTCTACGGAAGAATCAGCTTCCCTGAGAATTTCTAAAACATGTTCAGATAATTGTGCACTTGATACTTCTGGTTTAACGGGCAAACGGATTAGAACATCTCGTGAAGTACCAAAATTTTGCACGCTGGCATCGGAAACACCTTTACCAGCTAAAACAGTTCGTATTTTTTCCAGATCAGCGGCTTGTTGGTAATTAACTTCCAGAATTGTTCCACCAGTAAAATCTATACCTAGATTTAAGCCCTTGGTTGCAATGAAAAAAATGGCCAGAATAAATGTCGTGATCGAAATAATAGCGCCTACCCGACGCCAACGCATGAACGGAATATCGCGATTAAATCTAAAAATTTCCATAGTTGAATTCCTTATAAATGATGGGCCGTCATATTGCTCAAGTAACGTTCGGTGATTTTTTGCGTTTGTTTTTGCCTTTGCTTCGTGATGCGCTGGTATTCCTGGCTATGCTATCTGGTTTGATCGTTGCTGTTTCGACCGCAATCTCACCTTGAGAATGGGGGGTATCATTACTGACTACAACTTGGTCTACTGATTGCTCAATAGTTGTTTCCGGTTCATTCGCAACCGCTAATTCGCGTCGCTTTGGTTCGATAGGTTGCTCGTCAGATGCATCAAAAGCATCTGGTACTTTGTCATTCCCTTTCGGTAGCCATATTTTCCCAATAGGCACGGTATCTAATCTGCGATTTCCGTATATCAAATTGACTATGCCACGTGAAACAAAGGTTGCTGTAAACACCGAAGTTAAAATACCTAAACACAACACGACCGCAAAGCCTTTCACTGGGCCAGAGCCAAAAGCAAATAATGCGATGCCAGCAATCAAGGTAGTGATGTTTGAATCCAAAATAGTACCCAAAGCACGTTCATAACCACTCTGTATGGCTTGTTGCGGTGATGCGCCTGTGCGTAATTCGTCTCGAATCCGTTCGTTAATCAACACATTGGCGTCAATCGCCATACCCACGGTTAGCGCCAGTGCAGCCATGCCTGGAAGGGTGAGTGTGGCTTGCATGATTGATAACAAACCGACCAACAACAATAAATTAAGCGCCAGTGCAATGACCGAAATAACACCAAAGGCAGCATAGTAAGCCGCAACGAAAATGGCTACCGCTAAAAATCCATACAACGTCGAGTTAAACCCACGGCTAATGTTTTCAGCACCTAAACTAGGACCAACAGTACGCTCTTCGATGATATCCATGGGTGCCGCAAGCGCGCCAGAACGAAGCAGTAACGCCACATCGCGCGCTTCCGTATTGGTCATGCGACCACTGATCTGCACGCGACCGCCGCCAATCTCCTCGCGAATGACCGGGGCGGTGATAACCTCGGCTTGATTCTTTTCAATCAAAAGAATGGCCATTCTTTTGCCAACATTGTCACGTGTCAATTGCTTAAAAATACGCGATCCACCGTTGTCAAGATTAATGTGCACAGCGGGTTGATTGTCTTTATCAAAACCCGGTTGCGCATCGGTTATATGTTCACCGGTTAGCAATACTTGTTTTTTTACCAGCAGTGGGCTGCCGCCACGTTCTTCATACAATTCCAATCCAGCTGGAACTTGTCCGTGCATCGCTGCATCCAGATCGCGTTCGTCATCCACTATGCGAATTTCCAGCGTTGCCGTGCGTCCTAAAATATCTTTCGCTTTAGCAGTATCTTGAACACCGGGTAGTTGCACAATGACGCGATCTTTTCCTGCCTTCTGAATAATCGGTTCTGCTACTCCAAGTTCATTGACACGGTTACGTAGCGTGGTGATATTCTGCATCACAGCAGAATCTTGCATTCGAAGCATTGCTTCTTGCTTGATCGTGGCAACGAGATCGAAACGTTCTCCGACTTGTTCTTGTACAAACCCCAGATCAGGATAATTTGATTTTAATTCGGTTTCTGCTTGAGTGCGTGATTCAGCATCACGAAATTTCAGAATTAATTTTTTGTTGAGTTTTTCAATACCAGCATAGGGAATTTTTTTCCCTCGCAAAGTAGTTCGAACATCCGAACTGTAGCGCTCAAGAGATTTATCCAAAGCACCTTGCATGTCGACTTCTAGCATGAAATGCACGCCACCCCGTAAATCCAATCCCAAATACATTGGTAAGGCACCTAAGCTGGTCAGCCATTGTGGTGAATTTGGCAGCAAATTCAATGCAGTAATATAATCTTTACCCAGCGCCGATTCGAATAAATCCTTGGCTTTAATTTGCGTATCGGTATCAGTAAAGCGTACTTTGACACTATTGCCCTCGAGAAAAATACCTTCTGCCTTAATATTGGCTTGCGTCAGTGTTTCTTCAACTTGTTTCAATAATGCAGTATCAGCATTTAAGGAGGCACGCAGTGGTGAAATTTGTACGGCAGGCGATTCACCATAAAAATTCGGCAAGGTATATAGCAGTCCAAGTACGATAGAGACTGCAATGATGAGGTATTGCCAAAGTGCATAGCGATTCATGGATGTCAGTATGTGTTGGTGGTTGGAGGGATGGAATCAAAAAATCAGAAAAAAGCGACGTTCAAGAAAACCTATTTGTTGGATTGTTGCGTGGTAGATTGATTGTTATCTTCCGTAGGGTTAGAGCTTGTGGTTTCTGGCGTTTCACTTGATTGAGACACTGTATTATTGCTGTCGGCTGAAATAGCTTTTCCACCCTTGGTTTTTGTTGATGATTTTCCTTTAGGATCAATGCTTTTCAGTGAACCTTTAGGTAGTAAAGTTTGTATCGAAGATTTGAGTACGGTTACTTCAATAGCGGGTGCTATTTCTACGATCACATACGATTCGCTTACATTGATCACTAACCCCAATATGCCACCGTTGGTGATGACTTCGTCGCCACGTTGCAGCGCATCTATCATTTGTTTTTGTTCTTTGGCGCGTTTAGATTGCGGGCGTATTAACAAAATGTAAAACAAAACAAAAATAGCAATCATGGGCAACAAGCTCATTAAACTTGCATCAGATTGCGCCGGTGCGGCCGTTTGCGCAAAAGCATCACTAATCAACATAAAGCTCTCCAAAAGCATTAAAAAAAGGCGTATTTTAGCATGTTGCATGCCCAGCCAGAAATTCTTGTGCAAATTCCTGAAATTGCTGTTTCTCGATAGCGCTACGAATTTCTGTCATCAATTGCTGATAGTAAAACAGATTGTGCACGGTATTGAGGTGTGCACCCAATATTTCATTGATACGCTGTAAATGGTGCAGATAAGCTAACGTGAAATGTTGACAGGTGTAGCAACCGCATTGTTCATCAGGTGGGGATTTGTCTAACCGGTATTGACTATTGCGCAATTTAATAATGCCATGGCGTGTATACAACCAACCATTGCGTGCATTACGTGTTGGCAGCACGCAATCAAACATATCAATACCCTGCGCAACCGCATGCACAATGTCGGCTGGAGTGCCTACCCCCATGAGGTAACGTGGTTTGTCTACGGGCAACAGCGGGGCAGTATGATTCAAAATGCGCTGCAGGTCGGTTTTCGGCTCGCCCACCGATAGACCACCAATCGCATAGCCATCGAAGCCAATCTGCTGTAGACCTGCCGATGATTCATTTCTGAGTTGTTCAAACATGCCCCCTTGTACGATGCCAAAGAGTGCATTGGTATTATGGCCATGCGCTTGCTTGGAGCGCTCTGCCCACCGTAAGCTCAGCTCCATAGAAGTGCGAGCGGTTATTTCATCGGCTGGGTATGGCGTACATTCATCAAAAACCATGACAATATCGGAATTCAGTATGCGTTGAATACGCATCGATTCTTCCGGTGATAAAAAACAACTGTCACCGTTGACGGGTGATTTGAAGTGCACGCCTTGCTCAGTGATTTTGCGTAAATCTCCCAAGCTGAAAACTTGAAAACCACCTGAATCAGTTAATATTGGTTTGTGCCAGCCCATAAAATCGTGCAATCCCTGGTGCATTTCAATCACTTCCAATCCCGGGCGAAGCCACAAATGAAACGTGTTGCCTAATATAATTTGTGCTTGGATTTGAAGAAGCGCTTCGGGTGACATACTTTTTACCGCGCCGTAAGTACCCACCGGCATAAAAACGGGGGTTTCAATAGTGCCGTGCGCAAGTGTTACCGTGCCGCGACGTGCATGATGATCCGTGGTATGTAGTTCAAATTTCATGATTTCTTTCGATTAACATCGCGTCACCGTAACTAAAAAATTGATAGCGCTGATCGATTGCATGTTGATAACTGCGTTTAATGATATCCATGCCGGCAAAAGCAGCGACCAACATCAGCAACGTTGAGCGTGGTAGATGAAAGTTGGTCAATAAGCGTTCGACGATGCGGAAGCGGTAACCAGGCGTAATAAACATATTCGTATCGCCATGACCCGCAACTAACCGGCCATCATGTTGCATGGCACAGGCTTCTAATGCACGTAATGAAGTCGTTCCTACCGCCAAAATGCGCCCGCCATTTTCCTGTGCTTGTTGAATAACATCAACCGTTGCTTGCGGAATATGAAACATTTCGCTGTGCATAACGTGATCTTCAATTTGGTTAACACGAACCGGTTGATAAGTTCCCGCCCCCACATGCAAAGTCAGATAGGCAATGCTGACACCCAGATTACGCAACCGAGTCATGATACCCGCATCAAAATGTAGTCCGGCGGTAGGCGCAGCAACCGCACCTGGGTTTCTAGCATATACCGTTTGATAGCGTGATTCGTCAAACTCCGTAGACTCACGGGTAATATAAGGTGGCAAAGGCAGTTGTCCATAACAATTCAACCAATCATCGACGGAACGCGTATCATCAAAATACAAACGATAAAATTCACCGCCACGATCGACCACGGTTACTGGAATCACATCTTTTAAAATGAGCTTGGAATTTACCTTGGGCGCATGGCTGGCGCGAATCGATGCCAACACGTGATGATGATCGAGAATTCGTTCGATCATCACCTCCACGTGGCCGCCGCTTTCTTTTTTCCCGAATAACCGTGCTTTTAGCACTTGGGTATCGTTAAAAACCATCACATCACCTGGTTTTAGGTAACTTGGCAAATCGACAAACCAAGTATCTTGCCATTCTTGTAAATTATTCAGATAGAGTAGACGGCTGCTGGTTCGTTCTTTGGCGGGGAATTGCGCGATCAAGTCTTTGGGCAAATCAAAATCAAAATCCTCAGTTTTCATGCACGCTATTATACCGAGGAAGTGAATTTTCGCCCATGCAGCTTGATGTGCTAGCGCTTTTCAGTGATAATTGCGCCTTGCTTAATTTATGAAGAGTAGCAAAAAGTTAGGTAAGTTTTTTGCCGGGATGGCGGAATTGGTAGACGCACGGGACTCAAAATCCCGCGATGGTGACATCATGGGGGTTCGATTCCCCCTCCCGGCACCAAAACAAACCTTTCAAATAGTTTCGTGACGTATCGACCCCCTTAACCTTGAGAAAGCCCCACTTTATTCAACTCGCTCAAGCAAGCGAGACTTTCATTAAGTTTTTCTTCTTTCTTCTTTAGGTCATTGTCGAACCGGAAGTATCGACAGTTGCTCTTTTACGTACTGTATAGCCGATCAACGCAAGACCAATTAATAACATGACGTAAGTTTCTGGTTCTGGCACAGGCGCTGCAATATCCATAGTAAAATCCCAATGCCCCACGCTTGAATCGTTCCGATCAAACTGCACCACGTTCAGATACGTGTCTCCGTCTAACGGAACCATAGACCAGAGTGGATCAAATGCACCCGGCGCACCCGGTGAAGCAAGACCTAAGACCCAACCCGCAGTGTCTCCACTGGCTCCGGGTCCTAATTTAAAGTCTTCAAACCACAGGTAGTAGTCACCGTTGAGGGTAGTAGTTAAACTAGTCTCGTTGTTTTCAAACAAAAAACCAGGAGGGTTGTTAGTAAAACCGGCAAACCCTTCTGTCAAGCTGGCAGAGTTATGGAGCGTGGTGAAAGTCACCTCCGTTTGACTATCAAAACGATAGCCACCAAAATTTAAACCGAAGACCTCGAAACCTAAGGTTTCGAAATCGTTGGGTAAATAACTACCCACTACTGGATCTGATGAGTTATATACTTTTGACACACCACCAAAGGCTTCACCCCCGGCATGCACATTACCGACAAAAAAAAGACTCAAGCAACTGAACGCACATATCATGAACTTCACTACCTACCTCCCCAAAAATAAAGCACCCCGCCGCAAGCAGCGAGGCATTAAAAGCACTCTTCAATCTGCTGGCTTTCAACCAGCTTTCACCCCAAGGGACGGGGAATTGAACCCATAGAGATGAATCACTCCGTTCAGTAATTCATCATTAAGCGATGACTAAAAAATCCGATGCCGTGAGTGCCGGATGCGTAGTC
>ERZ1292630.1734-Hain-H41-02um-R3-1734-length-20964-cov-5_pt1 | contig 20964 bp, 15 predicted proteins | sample MGYA00564408_ERZ1292630 | MGnify/ENA primary metagenome ERZ1292630 (study PRJEB36523, sample SAMEA6512641) | groundwater metagenome | collected 2019-01-08 | study: AquaDiva: Metagenomics assemblies of 32 groundwater samples
GCGAAATTTTAAATATGACGGTGGGCGATTGTATACGTGGATTATCTCAGGTGTATCAAAAACTTACAATCACGGCACCACGAGTTTATATCGGAAAAGTTAATTACCCCAAAGTCAGAACAGGTAAATCTGTTTTGCAAGCTAAGTTTGGTCAAATGGAGTGTTTTTTATATATAGATCAAATGAAACTGGATATTGCTGATTCTTATAAAACGGCATTGATTTCTGTTGTTAATGCCAATAAAGATCTGCGCGCTGCTTATGAGCAATTGCAGGAGCAACAAGAGCATTTGGTTCAGGCTGAAAAGCTTTCCGCACTTGGTACAATGGCCGCAGGTGTTGCCCATGAGATCAATACGCCTTTATCGGTCATTTCTTTAAATGAATCGATGATGCAGGATATGCTGCGTAATGAAAACTTCAATAAAGATCAATTTTCAAAAATGCTTAGCAAAATAGAAGAAACTGTAGCTAAAATCTCTAAGATTACGCAGGCTCTAAGGGCCTATGCGGTCGATAGCAGCTCAAGTTCTTCTGAGGCTGCTGAGTTCAAACCTGTTTCAATTACCAGTATTATTGATTCTGCTTTATTATTCTGTGAACATCGATTGCAGCAAAGTGGCATAACTTTGTCGCCATTCAATCTTCCTGAGTCAGTTAAGGTTGAATGCAGATCTCAGCAGTTATCACAGGCTATTTATAATTTGATTATAAACGCCAGCGAAGCCGTTGAAAATCTTCCAGAAAAATGGATACGCATCGAAAGCGTAGCCACTGAGGACAACGTGCTGATCAGCGTAACTGATTCGGGATCAGGGATCCCACGTGAAAAACGCGATAAAGTATTTGACCCCTTTTACACAACAAAACACGACGGAAAAGGTGCGGGCCTTGGACTCAGTTTTTGCAGAGGTATTATTGATATTCACCAGGGTAAAATTATTGTTGATACAAGATCAAAAAATACCAAGTTTGTTATTGAGCTACCAAAGTTAAGAGCTAAAACAGAAAAAGTCGCGGCGTAGTTTATATTGATACAACTTCTTTGATTTCAGGAATGAGTTCTTTCATTCGAACCTCAATTCCATCTTTTAGCGTAGCTTGTGAGCTGGGACAGCCGGCACAAGAACCCTGCATACGAAGATATAGAATATGATTTTCGTATTTCGCAAAAACAATGTCGCCGCCATCTAACGCAACAACCGGTTTAATTTCATTTTGTAAAATTCTTTTGATTTGCTTAACTGTATCAGAATCTTGCTCGTTATCATCAGGGCTTGTCTGTAATGTGATCAATACAGGTTGGCCACTTTCAACATGCTCGCCTAATAGGCCTGCAAGGGGTGTGGCTAAAATGTCCCAATCAACCCAATCTTGCTTTGTTACAGTAACAAAGTCTTCGCCCAGATAAACTCCGGCGGTCCAAGGAAAGCCGAAAATTTTAGCAGCTAGGGGGGATTTTTCTGTAGATTCAACGTTCGGAAAATCAAAAGATTGATCTGAAATCTTCTGACCGAAATTAAACTTCATTGTGGCAGGATTTGGGGTCGCTTCAAAGGTAACATTCATAAGTGTTTGGAACTTTATCAGGTGTGTTAGGGAAGTCAATTAAACTCATTATTTACTACTCTCTACTTGCTACAGATGAGTATTTTTATTAAGTATTAGCTAAGGAGAAACTATGACACCTAGAGTTCGCGAAATTTTAAGTTGGTATGGAGCTGAAAACATTGGGGTTCTAACAAATATGGCGCGTATGCTGAATACCGGAAAATTGGCTGGGACGGGAAAACTGGTTATTCTTCCGGTTGACCAGGGCTTTGAGCATGGCCCCGCGCGAACATTTGCTAAAAATCCGGATGGCTATGATCCGGCTTATCATTTTGAGCTCGCCATTGAATCTGGCTGTAATGCTTACGCCGCTCCGCTTGGTGCTTTAGAGGCCTGCGCCCGAGATTTTGCGGGTGAAATTCCTTTAATTTTAAAAATTAATAATTCAGATGTTTTATTTGGCTCAAAAAATCCGATTTCGGCTTTAACATCATCAGTGGATGATGCTTTACGCTTAGGTTGTACAGGAATTGGGTTTACTATTTACCCAGGCTCTGCCCAGCGTAAACAGATGTATGAAGAAATCGCTGAAGCCTCTCGTCAGGCTAAAAAAGCTGGCTTAGCTGTGGTGATTTGGGCTTATGCGCGCGGAGAGCAAGTTTCTAAAGAGGGTGAAACTGCAATTGATGTGATTGCCTACTCGGCTCATATTGCAGCTCAGCTGGGTGCAAATATTATCAAAGTAAAACCACCAACGGCGCACATCGAACAAGCTGAAGCTAAAAAAGTTTATGAAGCTCAAGGAATAAAAGTTACTACAATGGCACAAAGAATTGATCACGTTGTAAAAAGCTGTTTTAACGGCAAGCGCGTGGTTATTTTTTCGGGCGGTGAGGCCAAGGGCACGCCTGAGTTATTAGAAGAAGTAAAACAGTTAGCCATGGGCGGCGCTTTTGGTTCGATCATGGGCCGAAATGCATTTCAGCGACCTAAAAAAGAATCTCTTGAATTACTGCATAACGTGATGGAAGCCTTTGCTGGAAAAAAATTATGAGTGAGAGTTTAGATAATCCGATAAAAGCTGAAAAACGAAAAAAATTAAATATGCTGCGGGAAAAAGGGATCAATCCTTATCCCTACGCATTTAATAAAACTGCGCACATTGTGCAGTTAATTGCCGAGTTCAGCAATATCAATTCAGGTGAGAAAAAAACCGAATCAGTATTTAGAATTGCCGGACGCCTGATGACCAAGCGGGAAATGGGTAAAGCCAGTTTTTTTAATGTTCAGGACGAAACCGGAACATTCCAGTGCTATGTAAAAGTTGAGGAGTTAACTGAAACGGATCGCACTGCTTTTGATCTTATTGATTTGGGTGATATCGTTGGCTTAGAGGGATATATTTTTAAATCTCAAAAGGGCGAGCTGTCTCTTTATATCAAAATATTTCAGATATTAACAAAGACCTTAGAACCCTTGCCTGAAAAATTTCATGGTATTCAGGATATCGAAATTAAATATCGCCATCGTCACTTAGATTTGATTTCGGATGCGGAATCTAGAAAAGTTTTTGTTACGCGCGGAAAAATAATTAAAGCGATTAAAAAATTTCTAGATGATCGCGGATTTATGGAAGTTGAAACTCCGGTTTTACAGCCACTTTACGGCGGTGCAGCGGCTCATCCTTTTACCACGCATCACCGGGCACTTGATATGAAGCTCTATATGAAAATTTCCCCTGAGCTTTATTTAAAACGTTTAATCGTTGGCGGGTTTGAAAAAGTATATGAAGTCGGTAAGAATTTCAGAAATGAAGGTATTGATAGGTCTCATAATCCTGAATTCACCATGCTTGAGTACTACGAAGCCTATACTGATTACAATTATCAAATGAAACAGTTTGAAGACTTAGTTTCAACTGTTTGTCGTGAAATTACAGGTTCTACTAAGGTGGTCTACCAGGGTAAAGAAGTTGATTTTGCGACACCTTGGAGGCGTTTAACGGTTATGGATGGCATTAAAGAATATGCAGGTCTAGATCCTCAGAATGATTCTGCCTTAGATTCGTATTTGGTTAAAAATTCAGATAAGCCGATTAAGCTCGAAAATCTTTCTCGCGGCGAAAAGCAAATGAAAGTTTTCGAAATCGCGGCCGAACCTCATTTATGGCAACCGACTATCGTGATGGATCACCCGGTTGAAATTTCGCCTTTAACTAAAATACACCGAAGCAATAATAAACTGGTTGAAAGATTCGAACCTTTTATCGCTTGTATGGAAATCGGCAATTCGTATTCTGAGCTCAATGATCCCGAAGAACAAAGAAATCGTCTGAAAGATCAAGAATCTAAACGTGGTCATGACGAAGAAGCACATCCAATGGATGAGGACTTTTTACATGCCATCGAGACCGGCATGCCACCGACTGGCGGTGTAGGGCTCGGTATTGAGCGGGTGGTGATGATTCTAACCGATCGTCCGAGCATACGGGATATTATATTTTTCCCGACCATGAAGATCAGCCATAACAAATGATCAGGATTCGTTTACTGCATCATTTATGGTTAATGTTATTAAGCTTATCATTAAGTGGTATTTTATTCGGGTGCCAGATGAAACCCACTCAAATCAATGAAGAGTCGGCCAATCAATATAACAAAAATATCGTGCTGGTTGATACGCGCAGTTCTTTTGAATTTGCTGGCTTTCATTTTTCAGGCAGCGTGAATCTCAATACCGAAAGTTTTTTGATATTAAAAAATCCTAAAACGAAAAAGCGAATTTTAGATCCGGATATTACGCAGATTATTGAAAGATTGGCAAAGCGCGGGATATCCCCTTTAAAATCAGTGATTCTGATTTCAAATAAAAAAGATTCAAATGAAAATAAAAAATGGAATTGGTTGCTTCGTAAATTAGAAATCGCAAATGTAACGATGATGGGTTTTGACGAGTTTCGCGTCTTGAATAAAAATCGTGTACCCAAGGCGCCGCCAGAATCAGAACCCGTGTGGGGCATCGTTGACGTTCAGATTATACTAAAAAATGCCGATCAATGTTTTGTGAATTGGTCAGACGAGAGTTGTTTTTAAATTTCTATGTATTGTGGTTTCAATGTACTCTGAACAATGGTAAGTTATAACTTACCATTGTTCAGAGGGTTCGGAAGAGGAATTAATTACGCGACCTAATCTACATGATCCGGTTCGATAAAAATCCATTTGATTTCGGGAAACTGCTGTTTAATTTTAACTTCAACAGAATTGATTGTATCAATCAGGACTGCACAACTTGTGCAAGAACCCGGGTGGACTTTAAGGCTCACCATTATTTGGTTATTACCCGTAACTAAAGCTATAAATTTCAAAATTTTCATTTCAGAATCATGCGATAAAAAAAGTTTTGCAATGGCGTCTTTATAGTTTTCAGTCGGAGCTTCGCCCACCAATAAAGATTTAACTTCATAGGCTAATAGAAATGATACGATAACCAAGAGCATGCCAATGACAACGGATCCTATGGCATCCCACATCGGATTACCTGTTAATATTGCAATAATTAAAAACATCAATGCGAGTATTAGACCTAATAGGGCTGCTAAATCTTCCATAAAAATGACAACCAAATCAGAAGCTGTTGATTTTTTGAACCATTGCCAAAGGTTAGGGTGTGTATTTATTTTTTTTACTTCTTTTACACAGGCCCAAAAAGATCCAGCTTCCAGCAGAATTGAAACAACCAATATAGCTACGCCAATAAAGGGCATTTTAAGTTCTTGATCAATTGCTGTCAGTTTATGAACACCTTCATAAATGGCAAAAATTCCGCCCATTGAAAAAAGCAAAATGGCTACTAAAAAAGACCAAAAAAAACTTTCTCGTCCGTAACCTAAAGGATGTTTTTCGTCTGCGGGCTTTTTGGATTTTTTGGCGCCGATGAGTAAAAAAACTTGATTGGTGCAATCTGCAAGGGAATGTATGGATTCCGCAAGTAATGAGGCACTCTTAGTAAAAAGTGCACCGATAAATTTAATAATCGCAATGCCTAAATTGGCAAATAGTGCATAAACAATAACTTTAGTCGATCCATCTGTAGCGGCCATATTAAGTGGCCTTTTTTTTCATTTTAAATAGTGTAGAGTACATGGCATTTAGCATGTCCGGATCGAATTTGTTCGAAAGTTTTTCTTTCATCATACTCAGAGCCTCAGTGGGCTTCATAGGAGTATTGTACGAGCGTTGTGTTGTCATGGCATCGTAGGTATCGGTTAAGGCCACAATGCGCCCAAAAGGATGAATTTCATTTCCTGACAAATCTTGTGGGTAGCCTCCGCCGCCCCAAGATTCATGATGTTCATAACAGGCGGCCTTTGCTGCATCGCTGATATTTTCGCTTTGGTTTAGAATTTTTAAACCATAGGCAGGGTGCTTTCTCATTTCAGCCCATTCGTTCTCATCAAGTGCACCCTTTTTACATAGAATTTCAAGTGGAACATTTCTTTTACCAATATCATGAAACAAAGAGCTTTGTCCGAGTTCTTCTAGTGTTTTTTTATCAAAACCAAGTGCCTGCCCTAAACCTAATGAATAAATACTGACATCAAAGGAGTGATTGTAGGTATAGAAGTCATGGCTTGTTAAACTGATTAAGTTTCCAATAGATTCTGGTGCATTATCCATGAATTGCAAGAGTTCTGTGATGATTGGTTTTGACTGCTCAAGAGCCGCGCTGACGTCAGGGTTTTCAAAAAGATCTTCTAAAATGGACATTGAACTTTCACGCAGAATAGTAGCCTTAACATCATTTGTTATCTTGTCTGAATCCATCGACGCTTTTACATAATCACGGTATATTTGCTTGGAGCTATTGTGAACAAAAAATGATTCACCACTGTCTTTGATATGGAGATTGGATATTTTTTCAGAGGTTAATATTTCGCCTTGCTTCATATAAGTGACCAGTTTTCCGTCAAGATGCAAATAAATATCAAAAGGCAGCTGTTCAAACGCTCTTATTATGCTGAGTCTAATGCGAAAATAATCTTTGAAAGTCATTTTTATAAGTGTATCTGTTTTGTGTGTTTGACGTAGCTTTTTTTTTGTCATGAAATACAAGCATGGCCCTTCGTCTAGAGACTGAAATTCAATATTTAAAAGGTGTCGGGCCTAAGCTGGGTGCGATGTTTTCGCGCAACGGGCTTAAAACAGTTCTTGATTTATTACAGAACTATCCTCGCGCCTATGAAGATCGGCGGGCAGCACGGAATATTGCAAGCCTTAAAGAGTCCGATGTGGTCAGTCTTAAGGCCACTGTTGCCAGTATTTCATCCTATAATATGGGAAAGTCTTCGCGAAAAATTTATGATATTTTAGTTCGCGACAGCTCAGGGCAAATTCGTTGTAAATTTTTTTGCACACCCTATAAGGGTTACTTTGAGAGATTTAAGAATGGCAAAGAAGTTCGGGTCGTAGGTCGTGTAACTAATTACCGAGGCCGACTTGAGTTTCATCATCCGGATTTAAAAGATATAGAGCCTGATGAAGACTTAAAAGATGCATTAATACCGATCTATGTTGAAACCGAAGGAATCAGTTCTGCAAAAATTGAAAAATTGATGACGACCTGCTTAGAGGAAATTAAAGAGTGGCCGGTAGAAAAGTTACCCTTGGAACTGGTTCGAAAACATAAATTGATCAGCTTTGAAGAGTCTTGTTATCGCATTCACAAACCCGAGGCTGATAGTGGTGCTGTATATAATGAGTTTAAATCAGAAGCCCACAGACGGATAATTTTTGATGAGTTTTTTTGGCTCGAGCTGTATTTAGCATCTAAAAAAACCGGTCTTAAAAATGAAAAGGGTCTGGCTTTTTCTGCACTTGAAAGAAGTATAGACAAAATTATTAAGGCCCTGCCGTTTAAACTGACCAATGCCCAGATGAATGCTTATTTTGAAATAAAAAAAGACCTCGAGTCCGGAAAGCCCATGAATCGCTTAGTACAGGGAGATGTGGGTTCGGGTAAAACTTTAGTCAGTTTTCTTTCAGCAGCGAAGGCTTTTGATAGTGGATATCAAACCTGCTTAATGGCTCCGACCGAGATTTTGGCTGAACAGCATTTTAAAAATTCACAAAATCTGCTAAGTCCGTTTGGCATCGTCACTGGTTTGTTAACCGGTAAAACAAAAACAAAAGAGCGAAAAGAAATTTTAGAGAAGCTAGCATCTGGCGAGATTCACTTTTTAATCGGCACGCATGCCTTAATCGAAGATTGGGTCCAATTTAAGAGTTTAGGTTTAGTTATCATCGACGAACAGCACAGGTTCGGTGTGGCTCAGCGCGGGCAATTAAAAAACAAAGGAGCCTCGCCACATTTTCTGATTATGACGGCTACGCCCATTCCTCGAACTCTGGCCATGACGGTTTATGGAGATTTGGATGTTTCCATTATTAATGAGATGCCCGAGGGGCGTATGCCGATTCAAACTCGGGTTATAACCGAGTCAAAACGCACACAGGCTCTGGAGTTTATGTCAGATCATATTGCGCGCGGGCGTCAGGCCTATGTGGTTTATCCCTTGGTCGAAGAGAGTGAAAAAATTGATTTAAAAAATGCTACGGATGAGTATGAAAAGCTCAAAAGTCAATTTCCTAAAATTCGGTTTGGATTGCTGCATGGAAAAATGAAATCTGCAGAAAAAGACGCCGTCATGACAGAGTTTCGCGAGCACAAAATTGATGTACTGGTTTCAACCACAGTTATTGAGGTCGGGGTGGACGTGCCAAATGCGACGATCATGATGATTGAGCACTCCGAGCGCTTCGGGCTTTCACAGCTCCATCAATTACGCGGACGGGTCGGGCGCGGGCTTCACAAAAGTTTTTGTATTTTAATCATGGGCTATGCGATTTCACAGGAGACGCGTACGCGAATTGAATTTATGGAGAAGACCAGTGATGGCTTTAAGGTGGCCGAATTTGACCTTGAAATCAGAGGGCCGGGCGAATTTATGGGCTCTAAACAATCCGGTCTGCCGGGCTTTAAGATGGCTAACTTAGTGCGAGACTTTGATATCTTAAAAGCTGCAAGAGATGCCGCATTTGATATTCTCGCCAGAGACCCAAAGTTAAGTAAAAAAGAACACCAATCTCTACGAGATGAGCTAATGAAGTTTTATGGGCCCGTCGCCTTAGCTGGTATCGGCTAAAGGTAGCTGGCACCTTAAGTCGCTCTAAGCCACAGAGAGATTTTTATTGTAAAAAGTACCCTGTTTACGAGCACTACAGTGGTTTAATGCAACTTATTTATGAAGCTTTTACAAAAAATGGCTTTTTTTAGCATTCATTTTGCTGATAAGTGTCAAAAGTGCTATAACTTGTATGTTTCGTAGAGCATTCAAAAACTACCAGAAAAGGTGGAATGATGTCACAGTCCGTATCGCAAATTATATCGCAATTTAAAGTCGGAGATCACGCGGTTTACCCAGGGCATGGGGTTGGCAAAATTCACTCTATTGAGACAAAAGAAATCCTCGGAACTCAGCATCAATTTTACTCAGTACAAATTCTTGAAACTGGTATGAAAATTATGATTCCAGCTGCAAATATTCAAAAAATTGGATTACGCCACTTGATTTCAAAAGATGAAGCCACTCGCGTTGTTGAAATTCTTAAAGAAAAAGACGTCAAAATTGATACTCAAACCTGGAATCGTAGATATCGCGATTACATGGAAAAAATTAAAACCGGTTCGGTATTTGAAATTGCTGAGGTTTTACGCGACCTTTATGTGCTTAAAGTAGATAAAGAGCTAAGCTTCGGTGAAAAGAAGATGCTCGATACAGCCAAAAACCTTCTCCTTAAAGAACTTAATCTTGCTCCTGATGTTAAAGACGTTGTGAGCTCTGATGCAGAGATTAAAGCTATATTCGGCGTGCAGTAATTTCTTACAAAATTCACTTAAAAGTGTAAATATAAAAAGCCAGTAATTAAAACTGGCTTTTTTCTTTTAAGGAATACTTATGAGTTCAGCACCTTCAAATGTCCGAGTTCGTTTTGCGCCAAGCCCTACGGGGTATTTACATGTTGGCGGAGCCAGGTCTGCTCTGTTTAATTATTTATTCGCAAAGAAATATAAAGGTAAATTCATTTTACGTATTGAGGACACTGATCAGGCCAGATCTACCGGTGAATCTTTGCAAACGATGATTCAGGATCTGAAGTGGCTAGGCTTAAACTGGGATGAAGGTCCTAGCCCTGAAACCTTTAAAGACATGGGGCCCTATGCTCCGTATAAGCAAAGTGAAAGACAAGATATTTATCAGCAAAGAGCTCTTGAGTTGCTTCAGGCCGGAAAAGCCTATTATTGCTTTATGACTGATGAAGAGATTGAAATCCAACGTGAAAAATTAAAAGCTGCGGGCGCGCAAACTCATGTGGAGTCTCCCTATGAAAACTTAACCTTATCCGAAGCTAAGCAGCGATTGCAAAAAGGCGATAAAGCGGTTGTTAGATTTAAAACCCGTCATTTAAAAAAAGATTATATTTTAAACGATCTGATCAGAGGCGAAGTAAAATTTCCGTCAGATATGGTGGGAGACTTTGTATTACTTAGATCAGACGGCATGCCGGTTTATAATTTCTGCTGCGTTGTTGATGATTATATGATGAAGATTTCGCATGTTCTACGGGCCGAAGAGCATTTACCTAATACCCTTAGACAGCTGATGATTTATGAAGGGCTAGGCTGGGCGGTACCACAGTTTGGTCATATTTCTTTAGTGCTCGATGATGATCGTCAGAAATTATCAAAACGTAAAGGGGCTGTGGCCTGTGATCAATTTAAGACTGACGGGTATTTACCTGAAGCGCTTATCAATTATCTGGCACTGCTTGGTTGGACTCATCCTGAGCAAAAAGAGATTCTTACTTTAGATGAAATGTGTGCGAGCTTTTCGTTAGACAGAGTTCATCCTTCTGGAGCGATTTTTGATCGAGTTAAGCTTAAGTGGCTCAATGCCCAGCATTTAAGGGCTCTACCCAATGCCGAAATCTATAAAAAAATTCAGCCTTTTTTAAATAATGCGGGTTTAAAATTACCTGATGATTCGAACTGGCAAATGCAATCTGTTGAGTTGTTTAAACCTTATATGGAAATTTTATCAGATGCAGTGAATTTATATTCTCCGTTAGATGATAATAAATACGAAATCGCTGCCGAAAGCGATGAGGTCTTAAAACAAGATTTTACAAAAACAGTTTTAACAGTTTGGAAAGAGGCCGTGAGTGCTCATCCAAAAGAGAGCTTTTCAGAAGCCGAGTTTTTAGCAATTCAAGACGAAGTTAAAAATAAATCCGGTCAAAAAGGAAAAAATTTATTTTTTCCGATTCGTATTGCCTTGATCGGAAAACCACATGGTGCAGAACTTAAAATTTTAGTACCATTGATGAACAAAAACTCGATTCTAAAACGAGCTTCGATAGCGCTAGCCAAATGCTAAAAGTATACAACACCTTAAGCCGAAAATCAGAAGAGTTTAAACATCTTAAACCCAAAGCGGTCACAATTTATGTTTGTGGTCCGACAGTTTATGATTTTTTACATGTGGGCAATTTCAGAGGTCCGGTGGTGTTTAATTTTATCCGTAATTGGCTTGAACATTCAGGTTACAAGGTCACCTATGCGCAGAATTTTACTGATGTGGATGATAAAATTTTAAATCGGGCTATCAAAGAAAATAAATCAGCGCTTGAGATTTCGAGTACTTATATTAATGAGTATAAAAAAGATTTTCAAATTTTGGGACTAAGCCCGCTTGATCGTAGTCCTCAGGTGACCGAATTTATGCCAGAAATTATTTCGATGGTGTCTGAGTTGATTGAAAAGAAAAAAGCTTATGTTTCTGGTCATGATGTTAATTTTGAAATTTCGCAGTTTAGTGAATACGGAAAACTATCTAACCGTAAAACCGATGAACTAAAAGAAGGCGTGCGAATAGAGGTCGATGCCAGTAAAAAAAATGCTTTGGACTTTGCTCTTTGGAAATCGGCTAAACCCACCGAGCAGCTTAAATGGCCGTCACCTTGGGGTGAGGGGCGTCCAGGTTGGCACATAGAATGTTCAGCCATGGTTAAAGGAATGTTTGGCGATCAGATTGATATTCACGGTGGCGGCCTTGATTTAGTATTTCCTCATCACGAAAATGAAATTGCGCAGTCAGAGGCCTGCAGTGGTCATCAGCTTGCCAAATACTGGGTGCATTGGAATATGTTTAACTTCAGTGGCAGCAAAATGTCGAAGTCTTTGGGTAATGTGGTCAGTATGCGGGAATTCTCTCAAAAGCACCACCCAGAAATTTACAAATGGATTGTTTTATCGGTGCATTATCGTAGTGTGACTGATTTTAACGAAGACACTATTGACCGTGCATACGCAGGACTTGCTAAATTTTATTCAGCCATGGCCATGGCTGAAAATGTTTTAGCTAGTGATAAATCGATACAAGCCGCAACCGATGAAAAGTATAAAGCTGAATTAGAGCAAGCCTGGAAATCCATCGAAGAGAGCATGAATGAAGACTTTGGAACTCCATCGGCATTTGCTACTGTATTTGAAACTATTCGAAAATTTAATTCTCGTATTCGCAGAGGTATGAAATTAAATCCTCAGGTGAGTAGTCAGTGCGAACAGTTTTTAGTATTCATTAAAAAATTTGGTTCGCTTTTAAGTTTATTCCAGCAGTCACCGCAAAGTTTTTTAATAGAGCTTGATGATAAATTGTTAGTTAAATTGGGACATAAGCGAAGTGACATCGATATCCTTGTTGCTGAACGCAGTAAGGTTCGTGACGCAAAAGACTTTGCAGCGGCCGATGTGCTTCGTAAAAAATTAACTGAAATGCATATCGCAGTGAGCGATACGCCAGCCGGTAGCTTCTGGGAAGTAATTAAATAGTGAAACACAGATATTTACTATTATCAGCTTTAATACACATACTGATTTCGGGATTAACTTTTTTAAGATTCAACGTAATAAATATACCAAAAACCGAAGTGATAGAGGTTGAATTTAAAGAAATTATTAATGCTGATAAAGTCAGAGGCTCTAAACAGTCGAAACCCCGCTCTGTAAATAGTAATATTAAAAAAATTGAGTTGTTCCCGAGGACGAGAGCAGCAAGTTTATTAGCGAGGGTCGAAGAAAATGCAGAAGCTGCAAAAACACCTGATGTATTTGGACTGAAAAGTCATTTTAATGATTCTAAAACTTACGATAAGGATATTTCTGAAATCTTTGGTGATAATGGTAATCAGAATTGGTCCTATTACAAAGAGGTTTATAACAGAATAGATTCGAGCTTAATGTTTGATTCGATTTTGGCTCAATACAACCATTTCGGAAAAGTCTTTGTGCAGTTTAAGGTTGATTCTGATGGCTTGTTAATTGTAGATGGCCTGAAAACAGATGCGGCTGATGCAATCTTAAAAGTTCACGTGTTAAGAGCTATAAAAAAATCACTCAGCGAACCAATCGAGCTCGTAAAAAAATCTAAACTCAATCAGTACACTTTGTTTAATGCCGTATTTGATTTTCGATTTGGAGATCCTCGCAGAAACTTTTTAAAACAAGAAGCTTTTGGAAAACCGGTCTTTGTATTTAGGCGCAACACCTTAGAAAGACCCGTTGATAAAAAACTATTAAGTTATTTGTTAGATCAAGGCGTGGTGGACAATCCTTTTTTAATAGCCGAACGCTTGAAAAAATATAATAAAAAAAAGTACTTAGAAGATATTCAATTTGATCCTTTTGAAAATTACCGGCGCGACGTTTTTTATCTAATGTAAGACCTTAATCTAATTAAAAAAAATTATATTCATTATAAAATTACCAGCCTTGACACCTCTTAAATTGATCTCATAATAGTGGGTGAGGGAGGATAATAATATGACGCAAATCATAACTTTAGTCTTGAAAACCAAGAAAATTCCTTCAATCTGTCTACATGGCCATCCTCCTCGGCGATAATCAACGGCAGTAAAAACAGAAGACAAAAAAGTATTGTAATTAAAATTACCTAATAAAATTATCTATTTAACTAGAGGAAACAGTCATGTCTAAAAATAACGTTGTTATCACTTATCACAATTTACATCCATCTGAAATTACAAAATCATTTATAGAGTCTGTTATTAGCGAGATTCATCATGAACTACCTAAAGGTTCTAAAGTTAAAGCCAGCTTTACGGCAAAAGATGACATCGTTAAAGGTGTATTGCAGGCGGGTTCTCATGGAAAACCTTTTTTTGCCGCAGCGGCATCAACTAATATTGACGAAATCGCGACGCGTCTACTGATGCAAATGCGCCGGCGTCTTGAAAAATTTAAAAGTAAATCCACTAGACGCCTAAGTATTAAGGATTTGCCGATTAATGAAGCCTCCATTACTGATTATGGCATTGCAGATGCAGGTGAGGCTTCGTAGAGCGAGAATCGTATATTAATCGCAAATCAAATGTGCTTTATCTGTGTTAGAGTGCTAGTATTGCGATATGGCAAATCTTCCGAAACTCATCAGTAAAACTAAAATTATGCAGGGCTACCAGTGCCATAAAAATATTTACTTAAGTGTTCATCAAAAAGAATTAATTCCTAAAGTAACGCCAGAACTACAGGCGCTTTTTGATCAAGGTAATGCCGTAACAGTTGCTGCTCGTAAGCGATACCCTAGTGGTGTTTTAGTGGATTTTCCGGCGTATGATTTTATCGGGTCACTTAAAAAAACCAGAGAATTGCTGGCTGCGCACACGCCCATTATTTTTGAAGCAGCCTTTGAATACAAGGGTTGTTACGCTCGCGCGGACATAATTACTTATAATGAAATGACTCAGCGCTGGTCTATTTATGAAGTAAAATCCACAACCAAAGTTAAAGATGAGCATTTGGATGATGTGGGTCTGCAGGTGTGGATCATGGCTAATGCAGGTTTGCCTATCGAGAAGATTTCGCTGATGCATTTAAATAATCTCTGTAAATTTCCAGATCTTAATAATTTATTCATTGAAGAAGAAGTAACCGAAGTCTTGCGCGCGCGGCATACTAAAATTTCGGGCAGGTTAAACGAAATATTTAGTGCCTTAAGATCAGATGAGGTGCCGGATATTAATTTAGGCGCCCATTGTGTTACTCCACGGGATTGTCAGTTTATGGATCATTGCTGGGAACAGAAAAAAATTCCGGCGGTGAGTGTTTTTAGTATCCCGGGTTTGCGTGACAAAAAGTGGGAACTGTACAATAAGGGCTATATTAATATTCAAGATATTCCTAGTGAAGAATTAAATGAAAAACAGCAAATTTGTTTGCAGGCTTTAAAAACTAATAAAAGATTTATCGATGCGGATAAAATTAAAAAAGAACTTTCAAGTTGGAAGTTTCCATTGGCTTTTTTAGATTTCGAAACAATTAATCCGGCGATTCCTAGGTATGTTGGGACGGGTCCTTTTACGCAAGTTCCGTTTCAATTTAGCGTGCATATTTTAAAATCTTTAGATGCGGAGCTGACTCATCATGAGTTTTTGCATGCAGACGCAAGTGATCCTCGATTAAGTTTGATTGCCGCATTGATTAAGTCATGTGGTGAAGAGGGATCTGTGGTGGCCTATTTTGGTAAATTTGAATCCAGTGTGATTCAAGGCTTAGAAGACTTTGCACCACAATTTAAAGAGGCTCTGCGTGGAATTCGTGAACGAATTGTCGATCCTTTGCCACTTATTCGCGAAGCGGTTTATGATAAAGCCTTTGGGGATAGCTATAGCATTAAAAGTGTAGGACCAGCGATTTTGGGTGATGAGTTCAGTTATAAAAATATGCAAGTAGGGGATGGCGGAGCTGCTCAAAGAAGCTTTGAGGAATTGATCAATCCTTCAGCATCGGCCACTCGTAAAAACGAATTGAAGTCAGCTCTTTTAGATTACTGTAAAAAAGACACGCGGGTGATGGTGGGTTTGGTTAATTGGCTGTATAAATTCAACTAAATGAGCTATATATTTCACTTAAATATTTTGTAGAAACTTATTTCTAAGGGCCGCAGCATGCACAAGCTAATAGACCTTTTTATTGAAAAAACCAAATGGGTTAATGTGATCTCTGTGGTTATAGCCGTGATAGGTCTTATTTCTCTTTTTTCAATGAAAAAAGATTTGCATCCGCCTTTTCAATTTAACAACGTAAACGTCAGTCTTTCGTACCCTAATGCTTCTGCGGATGAAGTCGAAAGGCTCATCACGTCACCTTTAGAGGAAAGTTTAAGGGATATTCCAGATCTTGAAGAGATGACATCAAAGAGTCGTGCAGGTTCGATGAGCATAACTCTTAAATTTCCACTATCTGTTAAAAACATATCTGAAAAAATAGAAAAGGCACGTGCAGCCGTTCAATCAGAGTTGAGGCTGCTGCCATCTGATATTCGCAATTTAGAGGTTTCACAGCGGAATGACAGTAAGATTTTTTTAGCTAATCTTGGTGTTACTGGTTTAGATGAAAAAAATGAAGCGCATCATGATTTTATGCAGGGACTTAATGCAAAACTTAAGGCTATTAAGGGAGTTGCTGAGCTCGACTCCACACTCAAGCCTTTTCATATTTTTATTAAGTTTGATAAAGAGAGATTAAATCAACTGAGTGTAACAGTAGCTCAAATTCGTAGTGCTATTCGTACTGAGCTGAATTCAAATGCCATAGGTTATAATTCTGTGAGTGGTAAAAGTTGGCTTTTAGAGTACACGAGTTCACCCACTGATCTAGATAGAATAAAAAATGTCCAGATTCGAAATAACGGAACAGGTAATAAATTGACGATCTCACAAGTGGCTGAGGTTCTGTATGAGCAATCTAAAAATGATAAGTATCAATTTTTATTGGATGGTGTAAAAGCCACTGAGTTGACTTTATTTAAAACTGTAAGTGAAGATTCTATTAAAACATTTGAATTGGTTCAAAAGGTAATTGCTGATACCGAAAAACCAAAGGGTGTCGATATTCGAGTACTTCATGATGGACCCTATTTTATTAATCAGCAGATCAATGTGTTACTTTCAAATGGTATGGGCGGACTTCTTTTGGTGCTCATCGTTTTGGGCCTAACAATGGGGTGGAGAACCTCGCTCATGACGGCCATTGGCCTACCGATTTCATATTTTGGAACATTTTTTATATTAAAACTACTAGGTATCTCGATTGATTTAATTTCACTTATCGCCATGATTCTGGTGGTAGGGAACTTGGTAGATGATGCGGTTATTTTTGCTGAGAGATACAATCAACTTTTAGCAGAAGGTGTTCTACCTAAAAACGCAGCGTCAACTGCAGCCAAAGAGCTCATTGCGCCCGTGACGGCGACTATATTGACAATCATTTGTGCGTTTATGCCGATATTACTTATTGATAGTGAATTATCTGTAATCTTTTTTGCTATTCCAATTGTGATTAGTGTATCTTTACTGCTCAGTTGGTTTGAAACATTTTTTATTTTACCAAACCATTTACAGCACTACGTAAAAAAGCCAGAAGCTGAAAAGGCCACAAATTTATTTTTTTGGTTATCTAGTCGTTACAAGATAGTTTTAAAGCATACACTTAAATTTCGTTATTTATATGGTCTGGTCTCAATTGGAGTGTTGGTCTTTACATTTATGACAGCGGCCAAGATGCCTCAGAATTTTAATTTATCGATTAATGCTCCGCAGGTTGAACTCTTTATTACACTTAAACATGAGTATTCTCATGAAAAAATAATCGAAATTTTTAAGCCCTTGCATACAAAAGTATTAGCCTTGCCAAAGGATCAACTTGATTTTATTGAAACCAACTTGGGTTGGGTTTATAGCCAAGGGAAATCTTATCGTGGAGCAAAGTATGCAACAATGCGACTTGTACTTGATAAAAAGCAAGTTGATACAAAGCGTTTAAGAGACACGGTACAACGAGAAGTTGATGAGATTTTAAAAACTTACAAGCCTGCTGAAATTGATACGATCTCACTTGTGGCCGGTGAGAGAGGTTCGAATGAACGCCGAACAGATTTGGCTACAATAAAAATTGATGGAAAAGATGAGCAAAGTTTTGCTCAGGCACGGGATGAGATTTTAAAATTAGTTAAGCTCGCAAGTAAAAATGTAGCTTATGTTTTGCCAGAGAATGATGGTCCCGACACTTTTCGATTTGATATAAACAGACAGAAGTTAGCAGATATGGGAATCAGCAAAGAACAGCTTGGTTTGCAAATTCAATCGTTAACTGGTCCCTATGAAATACTTGAAACCCGAAGTAAGGGCCGCTGGATGAATATTTATTTAGAACCAAAGCAGTATCAAATTCCAAGCGTACAGAGCTTGAATCAATTGCAAATTCAGCCTTTTAATGATGGGCAAGAAATTGCACTCAGTCAGCTGGGAAATTGGATTTCAACCGGTTTTTCTGAAAGTATTGAACATAAAGATGGAACCCGAAATTTAAAGCTAGATTTTAAATACGATGGTAAAACAACAAATGAGCTAGTGATACAAAAAGAATTGTCGGAGATTATTCTTCCGCTCAAGCAAAAATACCCTAGTCTTAATATTCAAACTGTAGATGCTAACGAACAAGATAAAAAAGGGCGGACCTGGGCATTGAAAGTTGTGCTACTAGCTGGAATTTGTATTTATTTAATTTTGGCAATTACTTTGGGTTCGTTTTTACAGCCGCTTATTGTGGGTTTACCGATTCCATTTGCTGTTATTGGTGTTATATGGGCCCTCAAATTACATGGCATGCAGCTCAGTTTAATGGTGATGCTTGGGCTCATTGGTACAATGGGTGTAGCTGTGAATGACAGTATTGTTATGGTGCATCAAGTGAATTTGCTCTGGAAGAAATTTGGCATCGAGTCAGCTGAGCTTTTAATTGAAGCCGCTGGTAGCCGGCTTCGGGCTATTATATTAACGGCCAGCTGTACGCTGATTGGCGTTTTTCCTACGGCTTATGGCATTGGTGGAGAGTCAGGCTTTACTCAGCCTTTGGCCTTTGCGATGGGGTGGGGGTTAACTGCATCTTTACTGCTGACCTTGTTTATTATTCCCTCAATGATGATGGTGTTAAAGGATATGAAGCAGCTCTTTGGACGCCTTGCGCGTAAGATTAAAAAGTCTTCTACTGTGAGACCAAAAGACAGCCAAATTGATTTGCATAATTAAGTGTATGGAATAATAATAACCTAGCTTAAAAATGCAATTTTGTAAGGATTTCTATGCACAAAAATCGTGGACCTGTTTACTACAATGACTACTTAATGCTGGATCAATTTTTAAATTGCCAAACTCCACTGAGCCGAAAATATGCTAGCCAAGAGAACCCTGAAGCCCACGATGAGACCTTATTTATCGTGGTTCATCAGGCCTACGAACTTTGGTTTAAACAGATTCTTCACGATTTAAACTCTATACTTACTATTTTCGGTAAAGAAAAAGTTCCGGATGCACTTTTGGGAACAGTTGTGCAGAGACTAGAAAGAATCCGCAAAATCCAGGTGATGATTTCAGGTCAACTTGAAGTGCTTGAAAGCATGACGCCGATGGATTTTTTAGAGTTCCGAAATTTATTAATTCCAGCTTCGGGTTTCCAAAGTATTCAATTTCGGGAAATCGAAATTAAAATGGGTCTGGGTACTCATGATCGCGAGGCTGTAGACCGAGAATTTTTTCTGGGGCGACTTAATGAAGTAGATCGTAAGAAGCTCATGGCACTTGAAGGTACTCCGTCACTTTTAAAACTTTTGGAATCTTGGCTTGAGCGTACGCCATTTACAATATCTGGAAATTTTAATTTTTGGAACGAGTATCAGAAGGCAGTCATGGCAGGCTTAAATGAAGATGAAATCACCATTCAGTCCAATATGGCTAATTTGCCGGACCAGCAAAAAAAGATGCAACTTGAGAATTTAAGGATTACACGTGAAACCTTTGAAAGTTTATTTGATGATGAGGCTCATAATAAAGTTATCCTGTCCGGTGGACGAAAGCTTTCGCGTAAAGCTATTTTAAATGCGCTTTTTATTTTACAGTATCGTGAACAGCCCATGCTGACCTTGCCATATCAAATGATTAATCTGATGATCGACATCGATGAAAACTTCACCACTTGGCGCTATCGCCACGCCTTAATGGTGCAGAGAATGCTGGGTACTAAAATTGGAACAGGCGGCTCATCCGGGCATGCGTATTTAAAACGGGCTGCAGATAACAACCGAGTTTTTGTTGATTTATTTAACTTATCAACCTATCTAATTCCGCGCAGTCAGTTACCGGATATTCCAGCAGAAATTAAAAGGCAGCTGAATTTTAATGTTTAAAAAAAACTTTCAATTGGTCTCAGCCTACAAACCTGACGGTGATCAACCTAAGGCCATTGAAACCATGATGGAAAATTTTAATAAAGGGCTTAAGCATCAAACGCTTTTAGGTGTTACCGGTAGCGGAAAAACTTTTTCAATGGCGCATGTAATTGAGCAAATGAATATGCCCGCAATTGTCTTAGCGCCGAATAAAACTTTGGCAGCTCAGCTTTACTCTGAATTTAAAGAATTATTTCCGAATAATGCCGTTGAGTATTTTGTATCGTATTATGATTATTATCAGCCTGAGGCCTATATTCCTTCCAGCGATACATACATAGAAAAGGATTCGGCGATCAATGAGCAAATTGATCGCATGCGCCACTCGGCCACAAGATCTTTATTTGACAGACGAGATGTGATTATCGTGTCGTCCGTTTCTTGTATTTACGGTTTGGGTTCACCTGAGGCTTATGAAGGCATGATGATTCAGATTACGAATGGTGATAAATTGAAGCGAGACGATTTTTTAAAAGAATTGATTCGTATTCGCTATAACCGAAACAATGTTGATTTTTCTAGAGGTGATATCAGAGTGCGCGGCGATGTGGTGGAGGTTTTTCCGCCCTATGAAGATGATCGCGCCTTAAGGGTTGAATTTTTCGGAGATTTTATTGAAAAAATTTGCTGGATCGACCCACTCACAGCACAAATATATGATGAACTTGATCAAATTGGAATTTATCCTGGTTCGCATTATGCGACCGGCGAAGATAATATTAAAAAGGCGATTAAAACTATTCAAGTGGAGCTACAGCAGCGCATTAAAGATTTAAACACTAATATTAAATTTTTAGAGGCACAAAGACTCGAACAAAGAACTTATTACGACATTGAAATGATGGAACAGATCGGTTTTTGTCAGGGTATTGAAAACTACTCAAGACATTTGACGGGTCGACAGTCCGGTGAGCCGCCACCAACTTTATTAGAGTATTTTCCAAAAGATTTCATAACTTTTATTGATGAGTCTCATATAACAGTTCCGCAAA
>ERZ1292630.1736-Hain-H41-02um-R3-1736-length-20940-cov-7_pt1 | contig 20940 bp, 5 predicted proteins | sample MGYA00564408_ERZ1292630 | MGnify/ENA primary metagenome ERZ1292630 (study PRJEB36523, sample SAMEA6512641) | groundwater metagenome | collected 2019-01-08 | study: AquaDiva: Metagenomics assemblies of 32 groundwater samples
GGGAATGAGAGAACTGTGTTTGAATTGTTTGAATTGTTTGAATTGTTTGAATTGCTTTCGATGACGAACAGGTTGGTGAGAGCGGGTAGCCTTGCTTCACGCCCGCCTTTCGCGAACCGTTTCCCTCTACTTGCGAGGGCGAGTTCTGGCCCGCCAAACACGCGAGCCGCCGAGCGGCAATGCACAGAAGAAGGGTGTCATGCCGGGGTTGGACTCGACGTCGCCCGACGACGGGAGGTCGCCACGCCCGCCTCAGGGGGACGAGGAGCGCTTTTGGCCATCGCGTCGGTGACGGCCGGGGTGTCGTCAGTATGTGACACCATCACAACTTTTCATTGACAGATACATCCATTGCCAAGGAAAGTCAATTGCTATTTCAGTTTGGTTTGACCCCACTCCTCCAAGACGCGACCTATATTTGACAATGTATACACAATGGGATTGCATCGTTGGTTGGCAGCAGCGGTGACGCTGTTGCTCCTCGTAACTGTGACCGTGCGGGACGGGACTTCGACGTGGCGCCATCCGTTTCTTTCCCCGGAAGCAGGCAGTCGCACTAAATCGACTGCATCCAATGTCTCCCCTGCCATGGTGACAGAGTTACCAGACTCCACCAGCCTCTTGAACGTATCTTGGCTGGCGGAACTTTTTTCTCCAAACAATTACAACGAACGCGTTGCGGTTGAAATTACGTCTGAAGTTTTTTTGGGTTTGCGACCCAATTGTTCTCATGCCTGGCATCCTCAACGTCTGCTACTTCCCCCAGCGGTGCCCGTCGGCAACTTGGATTTCTACATCGTCGTGGTTGACCAAGAGTGCAACGACACTACGGTTGCAGACCTTTGCGAGACACTGCACGAACAGGGTGAGAACGTTCTTGTCGCAGTGGTTGGGTGCCAGTCGCCTGAACAAAAAAGAGGAAAGTTTTACGCCATGAGTTGTAACTTTCAATCGTCGCCAAACTGGGTGGCTTGTGCCGCACAAGTGTTGCGGCACACAATGGCAAGTCATTCTCTACGACGAATTCACGTCATCGGCATGAAGGACATGCGGCGGGCCGTCGCAGTTGCGTCATGGTTATCGAACATGTCCGCGGGTGATGGCATCACCATTTTCATGGGCGAGTCGCCCGGCCCTCTTCATCCAGCGTGGATTTGGCCGGGCGCCAAGCAAGGAAAGCATCGGAAAAATTTCTCTCAATTTTGTCAGGCTCAGCAGTTCGTGCGTCAAATGAAAGCTTTCCTGCGGAACGATGCCCCAGACCTTCTGACGCTAGGTTTTAATGACTCGCTTATGTCGATGTCGAATGTCGAGCCGTGTGATGCACAAGACTCAGAGTGGAAATCACGTGGAGGCCTTCGTCCAGTAGCCTTTTCGATTCCCGTGTCAGTTGCCTACGGGTTTTTGTCACTCGCGTCGTTATTTGATGACAATTCGGTCACTGTCCGAGAAGGACTACCCTGGATCTTACGGGCGCTACCGTGGTCAACCCTGGGGCCAGCTCAACCAAAGGTGACTTCGTTCAGCGTACCCATCGGGCGTCAGGCACGCCGCTCACCAACCAACAAATCCAGTATGATGAATCCGGCACAGTCGCTTGCAATTGTCGCGGAAAACGACAAGATCTTCACTTCTGTCCCCCCGCCACAGGGTCTTTCATTTTATCGAGCGTCAGCGAAAGTGACAACGGCTTTGTCGCTATTTCCGCCGTGTTTCGTTATACCGATGAAGAATAAAACTCTTGCTGAGTTGCCGTACATGGCGAGCTACATAAGAAACCTTCAGAAGCATTTTCGCCGAGTGGCGGTACTGACCGATGCACCGACGACGTTCAACAACGCATTGAATCACGGATCGAAATGGTGCCTGGAAAAGAACACCGTGATTCAGTGCCTCCGCTTTCTCGCGCGTCAGACATTCGTTTCGAACAGCGCAGGATTGCTCTATTTTCACGCGGACGCTTTCATTGCACCGAAGCAGTTTTTTTCAACAGCGTCCGGATTACACTCAGCCAATTTTCAGTCGTCGCTGAAGAGCTCACTGACTCGAAACGGACATTGCAAGAACGTCGCTGCCCTCGATCCTGTCCTGTCGATGTCAAAATCCTGGTCTCCGTTGGAGCACATCCTTGTGTCGCGGAAGTATGCATATAAAGACATTCCCGCCGACAAGTGGTCGCATTGGTCTTCTCAACTGTGCGCAAACTTGACGGGTTGCTACCCTTTGGATCAACGTTCCCTCTGGAATAAGGCCATGACGACGTTTGCATCAGGATTTCACGGATTTGCAAATGATAACCTGTCCGCCTGCGTTCACGAATACGTGAAAGCCGCCTCCAACGTTCGCTTCAATAACTTTGGCGACATATTCTTCTTTCCTTCGAGGACTTTGCACGTGGTACATCAGCTAACCGACGTGTTTGACGGCTTGCCAGTGCTCCACGAGGCATCCTTGGGATGGTTGGCGGAGGTGAGTGCGTTTCTCACAAACATTGAACTGCTTCAAATGCCCGGACCTGACAAGGAGCTTGTGCAATGGCGTTCATTCGTGCATAAGGGATGTTGTTGTTGTCACATCGGCGCCGCCGACATTCGCAAGTATCCCGCAGGGCACAAAATCAAAGTCAGTCGTCCCCATCAATCACCGCAGTTACTTCGTGAAGTTGAGCTCAGGATAGACGAAGCGTTTGAGTGCAACTCGTCCGATCATCGAGTGGGCGATGCTACGGCCGCGCCAATCTACCTTGAACGTGATGTATCCAAGTTCGACCATCACGCCGGCTACTTACTAACACCACTGCATTGGCCTTCGAAGCGCCTGGTCGTCGAGCAATTGTTGAGCACCTGCGCTACGTTCATTGAAGCTGAATCATCCCTTCCTTTGCAAGTTGTTGCCGCATTGAGCAACAACGTTTCCGTACGTTTCAAGAGCCGCAACCGAACAACACGAATCATCGCGCACATTCCAAATGCAAACAGCGCAGCTTTTGTAATCTCTCTCGTCAATCCAGGGTCGGTCGTGCTTCTGGTGAATACCGGCGTCGCCTGGCCCGTACCAGCAAGTGTGGTATGGGGTCACACTCAAACTGAATGCTGGCTCAATGACGAACAAAACGGCGTTGCGGTGGAGGTGTCAACGTCACGTCGGCTGGTGTTGCTTGTATCGATTGATACGTCGGTACACTGGCAGGGATCCGTCCACATCAATTGTACAAATTGTGATGCCCAGCCGTCCTTGCGGTGCGTCAATCCCAAAAGGGCTTGGTCATAGGTCCTTCTCCATTCCTGCCCACCCTTCTCACAGGCAGCCTTCTGACGAAACATGACCAGGTTTCCATTGACGTCCATTTCACAGTTTTCCATTTCCCATTCCCACCGATGGAGTCCCTGCAGCGCGACATCAACATAGTCTCGACGGACCCAGATCGAAACAGGCGTGCCACAGCAATCCGCAGACTCCAGGAAGCGGCGCTCTTCGGCCTCGCGGCCGCCGATGTATCGACTGTGCTGAAAACCTGCTTGAAGGCGCTGGAGGACAAAGCTGAGAAGTGCCGGGATGCCGCAGTCAAAGCTATCGCTGAGTGGATTCCTCGCGTCTCCGTGGATTTGCTGGACTGGATTTTGCCTGCTCTAGTGAGTCGCGTCGGACACCCACCCGTCGAAGACAGTGAAGAAATTCGCCTGGAGTTGCTTGAACTTTCGGGCGCGGTATTAGCCACTTTCAAGCACGACGTTGGGCCTCGCGGTTACATGGACTACTTCAAGTCGATTCTCGAAGCATCAACACGAGACACCTTTCCGGACATTAAGAGAGCGGCCTGCCGCATCATCATCTCGTTTTGCGAGGCAGAACCGAAGCGTGTCCGACCGTTGACGATGCCACTCGCGAAAGCAGTGAAAAATTGGTGTCTTCCCCATAAGCACAGCGTTGTCCGCGCGGACGCAGTTCGAGCTTTCTCCTGCTTGGTGAATCACGGCAGTGCCGAAATGCTTTCGGATTCTCGAGAGGAACAAGACAATCGAACAACTGTACAGGCGTTGTACATCCTTGCGAACGATCACAATGACGCCGTTCGGATTGCGACCATTGAGGCCATCGACTGCTTCATGCTCGTAATTCAAGAAAGAATGGACCATACACGCCGTTTAATGCCGCTGCTTCTTGGCTTGCTCACGGATCCCCACGACGAGGTGCGTTTAAAGGCCAACTCTGTGATGCTTGTACTGGGGAAGATGTACCTGGCCGATCACGAGGACAACCGGATCGACTTGACGCAACGACGCGTTTCATTGAAGGACATTGAATGGTACGCGGACGACAAGTATCCCGACATGATGCTCACCACGCGTCCGATGTGCAATTTCTCGAACTTAAGCAATCGCCCGACACTTGGTGCCCGGTTTGCAGTCGCCGAAGTTGTTTCGCATTTTCTGGAAAAGACATTGGCCGATGTGACGGCCATCGACTGGTCAATACCATTTTCGAATGTCAGCAAACGCGTCGTCGCGTTGCGTGTTTTGATGACGACCATTTATTACTGCGAAAACCAAATCGTTCAGCACACACAGGTGATCATGAACGCGCTTTACAAAGCACTACGAGATCCCGAAAAACAAATGCAGAACGAAGCGGCGGTGTGCATTGAGCTATTGGGCAAGTTCATCAAGCCCGAGCATTACCTGCCTTTCATTATCTCAGCTGCGCCTGCGGCGAGTGAACAGGATGGCGACGAAGAAACCGTAGAAGTCCTAAAGAGTGGCCACAAGACGATCACAAAAGTTGCGACAAGCGCGACTAACAGCAACACGACCTCGACGACCCTGTTTTCAACAGCAGCTTCCGTAACGAAGGTTTCAATATTGATTGCCTTTCGATTCTTACTACTAGGATCTAAAGACGCGATCACATCGTCTCAAGCGGTGGACATCGTCAAGGCACTCACGGATCCGCAACTTGCAGATCTGGATGCCTCTCCGTTATTGCACGCTTTGTTGGATGCCGTCGAAACGACGGCGACGATATTGGCACAACGCAACTTGATTGCATCTCCTGCACATCCGCTTCCAGATGCCGTGATTACGAACCCGAAACAGAAAACTCTCGACTCCATGCTATTGTACTCGGTACTTTCCTTGCATGCTTGCGAAGATGAAGCCGTTGTGCAACACGCGAGAGAGACACTTCGGTCACTGTCCGTCATCGTCACCGGCAGCCCGACGTCGCTGTGTGGATGGCACATGGCCCGGTTGTGCCGAGCCCACATTGCGGATATGCCACCCCAGGCGCTGGAGGCCCTCCTCGAACACGGCTCCACCACTCACGGAGAACTGTTGTGCCAGATGTTTACCACTCGGCTGAGCCAAGTCAACTACTTAGTAAAATGCACCGACGAGGTGTTGCTGTTCACGTTGCTGCGAAACATCCTTGCGAAGGATGCTCGGCAATTGACATCCTGCGATGCAACATTTTCTTGCGAGCAACTGGAGATGATCCTGCGCAGTGTGGTGTTGCACCACGGCAAGTTTACCCCCGGGCCCGCGGCGATGGTGTTTCGAAAGTTCAGCGTGCATTGCCTCGGTCTTTTCCTTCAACCACGCATCCGGCAGATACTGCATGATGCGCTGCGTGCGGATGGTGCAGGCCTGGCAGACAAAATCAGCAGTATGTGGCTGCAGTGTGCTGATTCCGATGACGGCGAAATGCGACTAACATGCGTAACGATGGCCGCCAATGTGGCCTGCCTGCCCTTGAGCGCCGGGACCGCCTCAGACTTTTGGAATCATCTGCTACAGCTGTTGGACGATGCGAGCGATGCGCTGCGCTTCCAAACGGCGACGGCGATGCTGGCTATTCTCACGGGCAGCATGGACATTTGCCCAGCGCTGGTTGTTGACGTGCACTCTAAACTCGCACCCACCGTTAAAAGGCTGCTGGTTCACTTGGACGATCACATCGAGCAGCTGGGCATCAAACGGGCACTCACTGACATTCTGAAACGACTTTGTGGCCTCAACGAATCCTTGGTGAAGGAGTTCGTTCAGTCGGTTCGCGGCAAGCACCACACACCTCAGTACTGCGACGAGATTCTCGAGTTCGACCCGCGCTGATGTTTCATAGATCCAACGTAGAGTGAAACTTTGGTAACGCTTGTTGCGCAGCGATCAACATTCTTGCCGCATTTCGCGACTTCTCTGTTGTTTGTGCGATTGCCACACGAACAGTTCATGCATTCGTGCCAGGGTTCCATTTCTCTGTCCATGTGGATACTTGCCGTACTCGTGTCGACACTTGCGGTCCTCTGCCAGGGCCAATTCCTGACAATTACTTCCACTGGCGCGAGGACCGCCCAGGCCTATCTGCTGCCTGCCTCTCAGCAATACTCACCATCGGACGTGCCTGGAACGATATATTTGTTCCGCCGAGGAACGCGGTTAGACTCTGCCGCACTAGTGACGTCACAACGACCTATCCTATCGGTCCGTGGGGGAGATGTTCGGCAAATCGTGCTTGTCGTTGTGCCGACTGGCATTCTCGCGAACGAACTGCTCACCGACGGCGACGTTCAATCCGCAGGGTTCCAACAGGTTACGTTGGACTCAACTTTTTTAGTGTGCCCCTCATTTTACGATGGCTTTCAGCATCGCAACCCTGCTGACGCCGCGCAGTTTCCCGTCACGAACGCACTTTACGCCAACGGCACAGCCACTCGCTACGTCCATTTTGGGGTGGCTGGTTCTGCCGCTGCATCCACGGCGTACCGCCAAGTAGCGCCGAACGGCACCGTGATTGGCTACTCAACGGCCACGTTGCCTGGCGACCAAGGCTTCACGGTGATGCGAACTCTTTCCAATGTGACGAGCGACATCGCAGAAGTTCCTGTCGCGAATTCGACAGCACCCATAAAATTTGTGCTGCTGCCTGTCGAATCGATCCCGGGAAAAGTTGTCATCGACACGGCGTCGATTTTTGTCCTGTATATCGTCGGCGTGCAAATTTTTGACGGCTCAGGTGCCACAGGTGTCTTCCCCGCGAACCGCGGATTTGCCAAGGGCGAAAGTGTCGCATTCTACGAGTTCAACGCGTCGCGGGTGTCAACGACCGTGGCCACTGCGAAGTTTATCGTTCCGGCAAAAATGTACTGGGTCCCCGGGCAACAGGCGCCCATTGTTGATTCAGTGCCGGGGGATGCTACATATTCGGACCTCTGGGCCCAGTATCAAGTCTCTCTTGCGACTTTGAATGCAAGTCAGGCACCTTATTTGAGCGTACCATCAAACGGCTGGGCCGCGTTTCCCACCGGCCGATACTTGAACTGCCCCGTGCTTCTGAATGACTCGAACACGCTCGAAGTGCAAACCGATGCTATCAGACTCGCCGTTTACTACAAAGGAACGGTGCGGTACTGCTTCAACTTTTCATGGGTGGCCAGCTGCGTTCCGAGACCTGCGTACAAGCTCGTCCGGTCAGGGGACGGATCAACCGTGCGCAACAACGATTTGTTCGTCGATTTACCGTACCTTCGCGGCAGGTCGTACACTCCGTTCACGTGGCTGATGCCCTATACCGTCTCTCAGCTCTATCTCACCGGATCTGCTCGGTCGGCCGCGGGTCTCATCAATCCGTTGCTGCCGCAGGATGGAAACGGCATCTATGCCAACCGGCCCATCACGAATGCTACGGGCGATATTCGGAACGTAACCTACACCAATACGGTGACGATTGACGCAGCAGAGGGTGTGCTTCATCGTTTCTTCTTAGACTGGACTTTAGACGCGGCCGCAGCCATGCTTCACGTGCGGGTTACCGTGAGTCTCATCGGTGAGGGTGGGATGATCGGTATCGGTTTCAGCGGCGACGTGGGCCACAGCGGCCAATTCGTCGTGGGATACCTGATTCAAGGAACTGGTGAGGCATGCTTACGACAATTTTCAGGCACGGGACGATCTTTCAAGTCACTCGCCGCCGCGTCATCAAATCCTTTCAACGTAAGCAACGCTGCTTTCGCTGTAGGTGATAACACGGCCACATTTGCATTCTCGCGATCGTTGTCCGCCCGTCCATCGTCGCTCACAATACCTGTCAACGGGGTGCAACGCGTCACGCTCGTCGCGAGGAGGAACGCGACTGCCTCGTGCGTGGCGGACCCGAGTCAGCTCAGGCACGATGCCACGGCCGAGCTTAGTAATTTCAACTGGATGTCGACATCGTCGTTGCTCAGTTCGACGGCGATGCCCATTGGGTCACCTGAATCAACGAATTTTTTTACGGTCGCTCCAACCGTCGCACCGACCGCCAACACCAGCAACGCGACCGCGTACCGGGGTTCAGGTTCATATCGCTGTGACAGCTTCATGTCGTTCAGCTGGGTGATCAATGACGCTCGCACCGACATCGAATTTTCATTGCTACTGCCGTCCGACTTTGTCGGCTGGGCAGCCATTGGGCTGGGCAGCCGAATGGTGGGGGCCGATGTGATGTTCGTCTCGCGGTGGTCGGATGGATCGGTCACGGTGGACGACCGCAAAGGCATCGCTCAGAGTTTGCCGCCGCGCGATGCGAGCCAAGATGTTTTTTTGGTATCATCGTCCAATGCTGCCATAAAGTTCCGACGAAAGCTCAACACCGGCGATACGGGATCCTCAGCGCAGATTCCCTCGCGTCAAATATTGTCACCCCGCACGATCAAGCAAGCCCTGGGATGGGCGGGAGGTATCCGCGTCGCGTACTACTCCATCAACAATGACGTTCAGTTTCCAATGGGCAATCGCAACGCGAGCTCGGCGAACTGGTATTATCAGATGAGCAACGAAACATTGGGATCGCCCGTCGCATCCTTTCAACCGGATGTTGTCGACATCGTCCCAGGCCAACCTGGGTATAGCGACATGTGGAACATCGCGCAAGTCGTCGTCCCGAAGACCTTCTCGGGACCACCAGTGCGATATGTGACCGACATTCCAAGTGGATGGAAAGTGACTTTCACATCCCGAAAGATGTTCTGCCCGTTGGTTCATTCGTCCACAACCATCGACAGTCCCGTGGTGCAGAGCCGGCAAATTTTGTACCGGTCTTTCGCGTACACGTGCCTCGCGTTCCCGTCCAACAATGCCAACGCGGCGAGGCCTCAGCGAGTCATCTTGATCCGTGACAATGCCACGAATGCAACCGTCGATGCCATTTTTGAAAAGGGAACGGAAATGGTTGACTTCACCCCATTTGCGTGGGTGTATCTCGCGCGCGTGCCGCCTACATTTTCTCCCGGGCTATGGACAAACATCGGTCTGTTACTGAACCTTACCAGTGGCCTGGCGACGGACGCTGGGTTGTCCGTGAATCTGACAGAGGCGGGCTTTTTGGCGTCATTGCCAGTGGTTTCGCTGAACAACCAAAGTCTAACCCAAATGCCGCTAACAAGCACCCCCGAAATCGACCCCGCGGAATTGTCCGGTTATCCCTTCTCAAAGGTTGTAGCTGACGTGAAAGGGCCTGCAACGGCGGCAGCAAAGGTGACGCTGTACTGGGACTATAATGCCGACGTTCGCATAGTCAAGATTCTCGTGGTGGCGAGCGGGATTCAAGGATACGTTGCCGTTGGCTTCTCGAATGAGTCCTACACGCTGATGGAGCAGGCGGACATCGTCATGGGCTACGTCACGACATCCACCTCTGAAAGCGTGGGCTGTGTGCGGACTCTCCGGAGTGAATTCAGCACCGGTGCGCCGTCGTCCATTTCCTCCATGTTCATTCGAGACGCCCAAGTTCGACTCATTAACGGAGCCATCTTGCTATCCTTTGAACGTGACTTCACCGCCAATGCGTTGCCATCCGCAGTGATTCCGGGCCCGACGGAAGGCGCTCGGAGTCGCATTCTGTTTGCGACGCTTCGGTCCCCCGTGACGTCGAATTGTTCCTCGACGTCGTTCGCGTCACTGTATCACGGCACTTCCCCACACGGCTCGACGATGGTGGATTGGTTGGGTGTAACGACGGAACCGCAAACCACTCAGATGGACGACTCTTCCAACACAGATGTGCGACGCGTTACACTGGCGCGCGAGGATTTTTTCTATCGCGGCACGAAGGTTCCCTTCTACTGCGCCCCCAACGACATCAGCCTGCCCGTCGCCGCGTCGTCCGCCACCTTTTCTACCACTCCCGTCGCGCTAGCGACGAACCCGTTTCAGGTACCAGCCGCTTTCACGACACCGACAGACGTTTCGCCCTGGTTACTCACATCCGTCATGTACATTTTTGTCAACGGATCATCTTTCGCTGTGCTGAACGCAGACGATCAATTACCGGTCCTTTCGGCCTATCCCGGCCGCAACAATTACACGGGAGGGCTTTGGCACGTTCGCTACGTCGTCCGAAACGACTCGCAGCCCGTCAGAACACTCTTTACATCGGCTGGAAAAGTGGCATCCGCATCGCCAAGCGAGATTAGATTCTTGGGCACGCCACCCACTGGGCTCCCGCAAGTCATGAATTGTCCGGTCGTCCATGCCGAAACCGCGGTCGAAAACCGCGACCTTGCACAATTTTCAATGGTTCAAGCGTTCTTCGACGGCCAGCGTGTCACTTGCCTGCGAATGGGGGACATCATCAACGTGGATGAATCCCCGTTGCGCATCGGCACCATCTTCAATGTTAGCTTCGGCGGAGAACGCATTGTGGATTCGCTGTCCTTGGCTGAATCGCTGAGACGTGTCAGCAGCGTGACCGCCACGTCGGCCGTGACAGACGCGGAGGGGACCGTTGGCCGCTCGCAGTTCCCCACAACCACCGTACGCAACTGCGTTCCTGTTGTATCTGCGCTTCCGGCCTTGCTCGCGGGGAACCCAACGGTGAACTTGCCGGTATCATCCAGCACGCTGTTGTCAGGATACCATGCAGGTAGAAAAGTGGCTTACGTTCTTGCCCCCGCTGCCGCACCCCGATTCGCGAATCGGTTCGAACTGCCGACAAACGACGCCTACATTCTGAAATCGACGGATGCCGAGGACTTTACCATGTTGGCACCGTCCTTCCAGTCACAGGCGATCGTCACGTCGAGGCCTGGAATGGGTTCTTACAGCGACTTATGGCGCATCGTGCTGGTGCGTGTGCCCACATCGATCGTCGTGAACACCACTTTGACGTCCGTCGCTGATATTTCGGGATTCAAAAAGGTGACCACGGACGTATTTTGGAACTGCCCGATCATCAACGTGGGAACCAGTTTCGCGGCGGGCGTCGCGACCACGACGGACGTGTTGATGTCCGGCGGCATCGCGCTCAAGTGCGCGCACCTCGGGTACATCAGCCGGCCGCCCCCCGCTCTCCCAATTGTGTACAGACTCAAAACCAGCACCGGGGCACCCATCGTGAACAACGAGGTGTTTGCCACCGTCCCCGGACATCCGGATTACTATCCTTTCATGTGGGTGGTGAGCGCCACGCTTCCCGGCGACGCGCCGGTGGCGTTAACGTCGCTGGACGCGTTGGACCAAACCATCAGCACCCGCCAGGAGGCAATGACTCTTTTCAACGTCGCGATCGTTTCCGTCGACCGTGGCCTGCTCAACGCCACCATCAGCAATGCGTCCTTAACGTTGCAAACAGTGTCGCGATCGGCCGACGATCCCGCCGCGCGACTTGCGGCCGCGGCCGCGCGATCATTCGCGGCCCTGCTGCCACCATCCGTACCGTCCCTGGCACCGATCTACGTTTTCCGGCGCACACCTCAGATCGAGTCGGACGAAGTCCCGGGGCAGCTTCCTGTCGTGAACTTTGGTCCGGGCGAATGGGGGTACAGCTTTTTGAGCGGCACGGAGGGGTACACGGACGTCAAGGCCGTGCGCATCGTCGCCGTCCCCCGAAACGCCTCAATCGTGTCTCAGTTGACGAGCGAGACGATGCTGCTCTCCGCGGTGTCGAGCAATGGATGGACCGTGAACGCGTCCACGGGCTTACAAATGGCGGTCTTCCTCGGCCTCGCCACGCCGAACAACTCGGCGATCACGTGCCCAACGACTCAAGTGTGGCTCAACGATCAGCGGATCAACGCGTTGGATTGCGGACTCACAACTCGCCGTCGCGCAATTGCGACCCCGCTGGCCGCATCGGCAAGCACAGTGTTCTTCTCCCGGCAAATAGACGGTTCATCCGTGTGGACTCAACTCGATCTCAACGAACACAGATCAAGTATCGTAGAAGACTTCAGCAAGCGAAACGTTCCGGTGTTTGCCGGCGGGCGTCTTATCCGTAGTTTGCAGTTAACCGGTAACATGCCTCAGTCAGCGGCGGATCCAACAACAATCGCGCGGAAATACGTCTTTCGGTATGGTCCCGACTTCTTTACAAGCCCGCCGGTGCTGCTTCATGCGGTGGTTGATTTTTCTGGCACCGGAAACGTTGCTTATTCGGACATCGTCGCCGCTCAAATTTATGTTGTCAACGTACCACTGCCCGCATCCGTTGCGAACATCAGCGCAAACGACACGTCGATTGACGGCTCATCGCTGCCCACATTTGTCGCGAGTGTTTCAGAACTCTACGACCTCGTGCAGCGCTTGTGCTGGTCGATGGAGCCCATTCCCGTCTACGAAATCGGTCCGATCGTCCTGTTCAGCAGCTTGGTGCCGCCCGACGTCAGCGGTCTGACGATGGACACCGTTTACATCAACGGAGCAAAGTACAAACACATCGTATCGGGGCGACGCACGTCTCCAACGAACCAGTCGCTGCTGACCACCGCATTCGAAGTGGTGTGGTCCGGTGCGTCCCCGCCCACCACCCTCCCGTTCTCGCGTTACTTCATTCTCCCGGCGGGCGGCAATGGTACACAGAGCCAACCACTCGTGAAACGGTCTCCTCTGTGGTTCGTGCGCCGAGTGACGCTGAAAGACGACAGCCGATTCCGCACGCTGCTCTCCGCGTCCGATGCCGAGCTGACGGCGATCGCGAACCAAACCAGCAACATCGTCATCTTGCACAATTACTTCGTGTCACGCCAACCGTATGTTAATTTACCGCAGTTGCGACAACTGACGCGCAGCGCGGGCTATTTCGGTGCGCGAAGCGTCTACTTCTACGATCTCGGCACATCGACAAGCCTCGCGACCGCACCATTCCCGAACCCGATGTACCGTTTTATCGCCGTGCAGGAGCAGTCCAACACGGTGATTGGCTCGATTGGCGTGCCGCTGATCACGGCTCTGCCTGGACACGCCGACTACAACGACGTCAAGGCAGTGTACCAGTGCACCATCCTCGGTGAGGACACCACCTCAGTGCCCACCAATGAGGAAGCGCTGCAGAACGCCATTACACGAGGAACGATCCGCGCTTGCGAATTCTCGGATGTTCGGCTGCTTCCAGTCGTGCACCGTGACACCCAGGTCGAGGGACGAGACAGCATCAACTCCCTCACCAATCCCAACGGTGTGACATCGGAAACGGTGCAATTCGATGGTGAGCTGGTCGGCGTGTTGGACTTCGGCCCGGTCGTCTCACCGTTTGGCAATTCGTCCACGAGAATCGCGATCCCGTTGTTCAATTCGACACGCGCTGCGGTGCCAAACAACGCGATCCTCGTGGGAGGCTTTGTCAACTCGGCCGGCGCCTCGCCGCTGAGAGTCGTTGAGAACGTCGTCGTCGACGACAGCCTGCCACAAGGTGTCATCAAAACCTACTCGGCGTTGCGGAATTTCGGGTCGCTCACCTTAGGCACGTCGATCGTGGCTTGCATTGCTGTCGTCGCCACAGACAGTGAAACGTCGCCCCTCCTGTTCGACGACACAAACATCACGGGGTCGACGCAATCCGTGATCTGGGCGTACGGCCGCCTGCAGACCACGTTGCCCATCGACTGGCTGCAACACACCGCTCGAGGATTCGCTAACGTCGACTTTTTCACAGGCTCAACGGACCAAACCAGCAACGGGCTCGGCCAGCTCACAGGGGACCGGACGCTGCAATTGGGAAGCGACCTCGTGGTTTCCTGGACCTTGGAGCGCGCGGTGGAACCCGCGCGTCGCGCTTACCATGAATCGGCGAGCTACGTAGAAAGCTACTCTTTCGACGAAACAGACATTGTCTTCACGATGCGGGCGCGCACCAACGTTTGGGGTGCGATTGGGCTCACGCAAACGGGTACCATGACGGGTTCGGACATCATTCTCGTTTACGCTGCGACCGCCGGGGAAGTGGCCTCCGCGGGAGGGTCGCTAAGCCTCACCGGCAACTTTACTGCGCCGTCGTCGCCCGATATGCCCCAAGCTGCCTTCGTTCACTACACGAGGCGCAAGGCGACTGGATTCTTTCTACCCCCGGTGAACGTCGACGCTCCGCTTCGGCTTCGATCCGCAAAGGCGTTCGGAGGCGGGGTGGGATACGAGATCGTGGTGTCACGCCCGTTGCGCGCGACGGAACGAAATAGTTTCGCGATCGTCGACGCCGAACAGACAATCATTTGGGCAACTGGCCCATTTGACGCACTGGCCAACCTACCGACGCGGCACACTGCCCAGGGTGCCATGAAGGTCAACTTCATTGGTGGTCGACCCGCCACTGTTCCCGCTGCTCAGGCGTCTTTCTGGTACATTGCCGCAACGGTCGCGTTGATATTGTTCACGCTTCTGATGGCCTTCGTCCTGCGACTCGTGGAGCCCGGTGCGATTCTCTATTCGCGCCCACTCGCCAGCTGCCTCGCCTCGCACAATGTCCTTGCCAAGATTGTTCTCTGTGAGTGGCTTGTCATCTTGATGGCAATGGCGTGCGTCGCCGTGTGGCTGACCGGAGCCGCGCTCGACAACATCGCCTTCCGCAAGCCAGCGCCAGGATTTCAGACGATTGGCAACGGCGCGCAGTTCCTTTACTTCTTCGTGTTCATCCCGTTGTGCCGCTGGAACCCCGTGCTCCGCGTATTCGGATCTTCTTTCCACCGCGCAGCGAAATGGTTTCGCGGACTACTGGCATGCGTCGTGTTGCTCGGCTGGATTCACGGACTGGGAATGATGGCCACGGTACCGGAACGCGCGTTCACGTGGCCGAACGGCACTTTTGCCATTCTGGGCTTGGTGTTCGTGAGCTTACTTGCGGTCGTTGCATTCCGCGTCGTCAATCTTTCTCATTTTGCCAACTACCTGGCCACGGCGATCCTCGCCACGGTGTCGACCATCTGCATCTGCATTCACAGCCCGCTCACCGCGGCTGGCTTAGCCCCAGCCTTTTTGATTGTGCTCATCGACGTCGCGATGCGCTTTCACGACCGGCAGACCCGAGTGGGTGAGATCCGGTCGTACGCGCTGCCCGTATCGACGGTGTGCGCCATTGAGGTGCGCATGCCTTCGCCGTGGCACCGGCTGTGCACCCGTCCGTTCCGCGTTCCCCCTGGAGGCTTCCTGTATGTGCAGCTCGCGTCCATGCCGGGCTACGTGCCCCTCTCGGTTTCTTCAAAGGTCCTGCAGGAATCGGGCGATGAATTCGCCACCTTCACGTGCCACATCAAGGCACCATTGGTGGCTACCGACTCGTTCGCTAGTTGGATCGTCGCCGAGGCCCGGAGTGACCGGTTGACGCGAGCAAGCGCGCGGGTCGAAGGGCCGTACGGAGGATGCGGCCTGCGACTGAAGTGGTACCGCCACCTGACGTTGATCGCTGGCGGCATCGGCATGGCGAGTGTCATGCCGGTACTGGAGGCGCTCGTGTTTGACCCTGACTTGTTCCGCATTTCTGGGGTACGCAACGTCCGAATGGTGTGGCTCGTCAAGCAGCCCGAAGAACTCATCGTATTCGCGAATGAAATCGTTGAGGTGCTGAAGGCGCCTCGACCGTTCGACGTGCAACTATTCTTGTTCGTCACCGGCGTCCAAGAAAATCCGATCCCTGCGGCAATCAAGGCCGGTCCGCATTCAACCCCGCGAAAAACGACGACCCAGCGAGAGACGTTTAGCGACATCAAGTCCGCGGCGAACGCAGAGGACGACGTTGAGGAAGGAGGAGCAGCGCTTCCCGCGCCTCATGCCGACGAGCGGTCGCCGCTGTCCCCAAGCCCTCCGCGCGCCGACGATGTGCATGCTGTTGAAATGACCGAAGTCGGCGCTGTCGGCACCGACGCGAATGCCCCTTGGAGGGGAAGGATTCCGAAACACGAACTCTTCGCGGCCGTGCCGGTACTCGCCGGCCACCCGAATTGGGTGCGCCTCTTCACCGATGTCGCCGCCGCTGTTCAGGGCGATTCCGGACCGCGCCGCGCGGGGGTCTACCTGAGCGCACCACAGGATCTACGGGAAGAGATCATTGGAGCAGCGGACGCCGTGGGACGTTGGCGGGCCGGTGTGCAACTTCACGTTGACTCGGAAACGTATGACTTCAGATAGCTGATAGAGTATTTCCCCGCCGCTCTTTTACCCTTTCATATGCACGCTGCTTTGCATTCCTAGACCACCCTTCTGGCTGCCCCGCGGCTCATGGAACTCCGCGTTCAAAACACCGGCGACGAATAACGTTGTTTTTGCGCTTCCCTGGAAGCACCCCAGCTCCCCTCTCAACTGGATGCCAGGGTTCAAACTGAGCGCGCAGCTGCGCCAATACATGGAACAGAACGGCGATGTGGCGCTCTTCTATCAATGCGTCGCGCGACAATTGCTGCCGCCGGCAAGGACGGCCACTCATTCCTCGGGCAATTCGGTCCCGCTCTCAGGATCGACGTCGCGCGCGGCCGATGCGTCCCGCACGCTGACCGACGTCTTTTCGTGCATCAAGGGCACCATGTGCACCGAGTGGCTACCGGCACCGGCGGATTGTGTCTTACTCGTTTCCAATCGAAGCGCGTACTTTTTGCCACACGAGCGGGTCGCCCTGTGCGACGTGCTTGATGTCATCTGCCACTGCCACTGCCAAGCGGCCCAACCGATCCTCGAGCTTCGGATGCGAGACGCCCGGTGCGATTCTAAAACCGATTCCGAGGTGCGCATGTTTTCATTGGAAAGCGAGTATGCTCTGCGGCAGGCGGCGGCAGTTTTCACCAGCGCCGCGCCGAACAGCCGGATGCTCATGCACAGTCTCGAGTGGTTGCTTCCACCGTCGCGGATGGAGGCCAAACCGCACGACGACTACGACGCGGAGACGCACCGCGCGACACGGCTGCTCAGAGACGACGATGACGATGAGAACCGTTTGCAGCAGCGTCTCGCGACGTACAAGCGGCAGAAGGCGATGGGCAAGCGAATGCTGCCGCCGCGTGGAGTCAGCAGTCTCGCCGCTTTTGGCCCTGGTCACTTCGGACAGGCCGCCGAGGTTCTAGGCGACGAGCTGAACGAAATGCTCACCGAGATGGACAAGCTCATCCAAAGCTGCGGAGCGCCGGAGCCGATTCGAGCGGCCGATGGGGGGAGCGTTCCCCATGCCTCAAGCATTGCCAGGTAGATCTAGACTTTTTGTAGCGAGCACTCTCCACACGCACAAATCGACCGGGTCGCCACTGTTGGGGTATGCGGCACGCCACGCCATCAAGTGCCACATGGTATGCGGAAGCGAAGCGAAAAGAGAGACGCGGACTAAAACTGCCGCGATGACGGAGGCGGACGACCGTGGGGCTCGTCTACTGGCGCAGCCTTGCCGCATGGGAGGTGTCGTGCTGCACAATCGGGTGGCGATGGCCCCCATGACGCGTCGACAAGTGCTCGATCCCTGGGGGGCACCACCGATTCCAGAGGTCGCCGCCTACTACGCGAAGCGGGCCGCGGGCGGCGCCGCGCTGATCATCACGGAGGGTGTCCATGTGAACAACACCGATGCGCCTGATGCACCGCAATCGCCCCTTTGTCGAAAGGACTACGGAAATAGCGCTCAGGCATGGGGCAGTGTCGCGAAGGCCGTGCACGCCGCAGCCCCGGGGCATCAGCCAATCCTGATCATGCAATTGTGGCACACGGGAATATTTTCTCACTGCAAAACGCCGCTGGGCCCTTCGTCAACCAGCGCCCCCGCCGGTAAGCAACCGCATCGCGCGATGTCACCGGTGGACATGGACCGAATTGCGGACGAATTCGCTTCGACGGCAGCCGCCGCCGTGTCTTCCGGATTCGACGGTGTCGAAATCCACGGCGCTCACGGCTACCTCCTGGATTCGTTTGCAAGCCGCCGCAATGTCCGCCACGACGAATTCGGGGGATCTTGGGCCAACCGCGCTCGATTTCCAGCGTTGGTGGTGAAGCGAGTGGTGGCCGCTATTTCCGATGCCCAAGCGCGCCTTCGTGAGTCGGGAAATTCCAGCCGTCCCCAGCTGATCGTGTACCGATTCAGCCAGTGGTCACTGGACGATTTCAGCGAAATCAAGTGGCCGTCGTCGCGCGACTTACACTCGTTCCTACTGCCTCTTCTCGCAGCCGGAGTTCAAGCTTTTCACGTGTCCTGCCGGAGGGCCACCGATCCCGGCTTTCCACAAGAGCACTCTACTCGTACCCTCGCAGGGTGGACGCGGCTGCTCACGGGGGCCCCGGTGATCGCCGTCGGTTCCTTGTCCATCGACCGGATGTTCCGAGAGGGCCGAGACGCCGACGCCCACGTCGTGGCCAATCCCTCTCCGCCGATCACAGCGCTCTTGCAGGGCGAAGCGGACGTGGTGGCCGTCGGGCGAGCAATGCTCTCTGACGCGAATTGGGGCACCAAGGTTCTCAACTCCGACTGGCGGCAGTTGCACCCTTATTCCACCGGGGTGCTTCGATCGCGCCTGTGAATCGTGGACCGATCACTCGCCTGCCACACTTGAGGCCACTAACCAACGTTGCAAATGTTGGCCCACCTCCCCTGAGCAGCATCACTGTTCCTGTAAGCTTCGTTGCCGTTCCCTTTTTAGTGCATGTCGGCACCAGGAGGCGGCTCCAAGTTCGGACTCGGCAAGAGTTTCGAAGAGCGGTTTCTCGAGACGCAAGGTGACGATGCGGAGGCGGAGAAGGAGGCCGAGGTGGATGAGGCTGCACCGGCAACTGCGGGTGTGGGCCAACGCAAACGCGGTCGTCCACCAACGTCGAAGGCTAAGGCGCTACCGAAGCCTCCGCCTTCTCAGCAAGCGGCCTTCGGCGGCGCCCCTGCGCGCAAGCAGCAGTCGACGCTCACTGCCGGCGGAGGATCGTCCATCGACGTGGAAGCAATGCTGCGCAACGCGTCGGCGGCCGTCAGCGACGATGCCGACGAGCAACTTGCCGCCGTGATGTGGGCGGCGGGGGGCGGCGGAGATGATGACGACGACGCGATGCTCACCGCCATGGCTGCGAGCCGCAAGCCTGCCGCCAGCAGTACCAGCATGACCCCTACGGCTTTTGATCCAAGCTCCCTTTTCTCGGCCGCGGAGCCATCGCGGCCTTCGCCTTCCATCCCGCAGGCTGCGGCTTCAGCGACGAGCGAACGGATGCCCGTCGTCGCGGTAAATGACGTGGTCGAGCAAGCGATGGCGAGCAGTGCGGCCGACTCGCCGTCACGGTCGAAGGAGCCTCCCCAGTCCACGTTGAAGGCTGCCGCGCCGAATCCCGCAGCGAAAAAGGGAACCGGCGGCACCACTAAGTTTGTTCCCGGCGCCGCGAAGGGACTTGCCAACCAGCCGCCCACGTTCGCGACCTTGCCGGTGCGCTTACCGCCTGTGAAGCCGGAGGGGATCGATCCATCCGCCACTGCGGCCAACCGCGTGCCCAGCTCCGCTCTCACCGAGATGTTCAATCAGCACGTCGCCAAGAACAACGGAGCCGCGATTGTTTATTGGATGGACGCCAAGGAGTTGCCCTGTGAGGTGGCGCACGACCCCGGTAGTGTGGTCCTCTTCGGGCGCATGCCGCTGAACCCAGGCAACGGGATGCCCATTTCCTGGGCGTCCTGCTGTGTGCGCGTGCAAAACATGGAGCGCTGCGTGTACGTGACGCCGAAATCGGACTCGACGGCTCTGCAAGTCGTCGGAGAGCTCAATGAGCTGTGCCGCCGCCGGAACATCCATGACAAGCGCACGATCAAACCCGTACGACGACGCTATGCGTTCGAGGAGCCGGGCATCCCCAGGGAGGAGTCAGACTGGTTCAAACTGAAGTATCCCGCCTCGGCACCACCGCTGTTTGGCTCCGCCGAAGATGAAGACTTTGCTGCGGAACGTTTCCACCACATCGACAAGCTGTTCGGGGCCCGCCGCAGCCTTCTCGAGCTGTTCTTGGTCAAACGGCGCGTGATGGGCCCGTGCTACCTCCGACTGCAACGGCGCTCACCGGCGGTGGCAGGGTCGATCCCTGCAGCTGTCCAGCCACCCGTCTTTCGCCTGGTGCCATCGAAGGAGCGCATTTCGCACTGCGCCATCGAAATCGCGGTGTCCGATCCCAAGGCGGTCAACCCCGCAGAGACCACCATGATCGCCTCGCTGCCCGTCTCCCCACCGCTGGTGGCCATGAGCATCTCGCTGCACAGCCAACTCGACGCGTCAGGGTCGAAAAATGAAATTGTGGCCATCGCAGTCACCGTCGAACGCGACGTGGACGTCGACGGTGGGTCCGCCACGGCCGCTGCCGCGAAGCGACGCCCGCACATCACGACCCGGGTTGCCGCCCGGCCGCCGTCCGATGCCCATCCTTTGCCGCTCGACGCGTCGCGCCTGCTGCGGGAAGCGGGGCTCCATGAGCAGTGCCCGGCCGCCGTGGGGCCTTTGCAAGTCGTTCCGACCGAGAGCGCGCTGCTCGTCTGGCTGCTCGACGAGATCCGCGACCATGACCCCGACGTGCTCGTGGGTCACAGCTTCATCTCGTTCACATTGGACGTGTTGCTGCATCGCATGGCGACCTTGCTGCCCACCAGTAACTGGTCGTTGCTGGGCCGCCTCGTGTTGCGCCGATTCCCTCGCCTTCAGGTCGGCGCTGGCGGCACCAAGGAATCGTCCTATCAGGAGCGAGAGGTGTGCGCGGGACGGCTGATCGCCGACACGTT
>ERZ1292630.1737-Hain-H41-02um-R3-1737-length-20926-cov-38_pt1 | contig 20926 bp, 23 predicted proteins | sample MGYA00564408_ERZ1292630 | MGnify/ENA primary metagenome ERZ1292630 (study PRJEB36523, sample SAMEA6512641) | groundwater metagenome | collected 2019-01-08 | study: AquaDiva: Metagenomics assemblies of 32 groundwater samples
TGGATGAAATCGCCGTCCGCCACTATCTACCACCGATATTGCGTATGATCCCGAAACTGGACTTGACAAGAACACTTGATTCGTGATATCTTTCCAACATCAATCGGCGCTGACCCAGGTAAGTAGGGGTCGACTCTCAACCTTCAGCACATCCAGTTGATTTAACAATCTCTCTTACATCAACATGCAAGAAGGAACAATCGCCCGACTCACCGACAGGGGTTTCGGGTTCATCAAAGTCGACGGGCAGGAAAAGGATCTCTTTTTCCACTCGAACGAGCTTGTGAACGTAAGGTTCGACGAGCTTCGCGAAGGCGACAAAGTAACCTTTGAGGTTGCGCAGAGTCCGAAAGGACCGAACGCCGTCAAGGTTAGCCGAGTCTCCTAAACGATTTTCGACGATCTTTCAAATCGCTCCGCCATACGGCGGAGCGATTTGTTTTTATGAATTCATTAAGGAATGGCCGGAAATCTCTTGCGAGATTCCCGGCCTATCTGGTTTGATGCATTGCCACCCCCGTTCATCGCAACAGCAACAGCGGAGAAAAGATGCACACGAGTACGGTTAGAGTCAAACTGATCATAGTGACCCTATCCCTAACGAAGGACAGTTCATCCTTCGTTGACATAAGAAGCTTCTCCTTACGTCGCAAAGCTAGGGATGACTTCCACTCCTCCTCTTCCGCATCGCGTCGCCTACGACTGCGGGTGGTCTCTTCGGGACTTTTTTCCATCAAAAATCCAAGACACACCAAAAAAATCCCCAGTGTAGCGATCAACATCCACATCTGCGGGCTCAGGTCAATTTCCATTGTAGACCTCCTCATCAGAAGTACCCCGAGGATCACTACGACCCCGAGACGAACACTTCTTTTCGATTTATATACCCTTCACGCCCCTTGTCAATTGAATATAGCTAGCAATAATATATCTGATATAATCTCCAGGTACGAATTAATAATTTAGCAACTAATCGATACTCAAAATCTAATATGCGTACCACAAGCATCGGACTAGTCTCGTTTCTTTTATTGGCAATACTACTCATAGCGCCTTTCGCATTCGCTGAAAATGACGATCGGAAAGAAAGAAAGGATCACAGAAACAATGATAAGAAAGCATTCATGGCTTCGCGTCCATTTTCAAACACGGGAACAACGACATCGGCCATGCAGGAACAGATAAAAAGTTTGCGTGCCGGGCTTGAAAACCTTAAAACGCAAAGAGGTGCACTAGGTAATCATGACAATGGCAGGCGCGCAACCACAACAAAAGCCATGAGAGACACACTCAAGGCAGAAATCAAAGAAAAGAAAAAGGAAATCAGACATGCAAAGAAAGAACTTAGATTCGCACGCTCGCTTGCACGCGGTATGTCTGGCGACGACGTCCGCAACCTGCAAGAACTTCTCGCTCAGGATTCCTCTATATCTTCCGCGGGTCTTGTTACTGGATTTTTCGGTCATAAAACCGAAGAAGCTCTTAGAAAATTTCAGAAAAAATTCGGTATAGAAGCCAACGGAGTTCTCGGTCCGAAGACACAGGCTAAAATTCTTGCACTCTTCGTCGGTCGTGAACTTCCTCCGGGGATCATTAAACGTCTAGGACTCGAGACGAGTACCACGACACCGGGCAAAGGATTCGTTACTGTCTGTCACAAACCAACGGGCACAGCCCAACAATCTCTTGTTATTGCAATACCCGCTCTCGGTGCGCATTTAGGACACGGGGATATGCTTGGCGTGTGTCCGAGAAGCGGTACTGCAACCACGACACCGCCCACGGCAACTACAACCCCTTCAGTGTCTACTACAACAACCGCAACCGTTAATTAAATTGATTCATCGCGCGTTCGCGGCCATCCAGTACGATTGTGCGCAATGCTTCCGCGGCACGCTTGAAAACAGGCTTGAGTGTAGCAAGTTCGTGCGCGCCGAATTTCGTGAGAATGAAATTATTAACGACTCTCTTCCCTTCCGGCTTTCGCAAAGAGCCGGAAGCGGTGGAAGGAGAAACACCGATACGCACGCGCGTAAACTTTTGAGTCTTTAGAGCACGGATAATGCTGTCTAATCCCTTGTGCCCGCCACTACTTCTGTCGAACGATATCTTCATTGTACCTAGGGGCAGATCGAGATCATCGTAAACAACTACCATGCGCTCCGCCGCTTTCTGACTTTTTATGTATTTGACGACAGCATTTCCTGATTTATTCATAAATGTATCAGGCAACACGAGTACGACAGCCGTTTTCTCTACCATACCGCCCGCCACAGTAGCTTTTTTCTTTTTATCCGTACGAAAACCATTCAACTCGGCTGTTTTAGCGAAAAATTCGATCACCATGCGACCCGCGTTGTGCCGAGTAGATTGATATTCATCTCCGGGATTTCCTAAACCAACAACTGTCCATGCCATTGACACATACTAGCAGAACAAAAACAAAAAACGCAAAAAAATTCACGCAAAAAAAAATTTTGCGCGACGCAACACTGCAATCATTTGGTGTCAATGCAGTGTACGCAGTAGAATGTCGCGATGGAAATGTCCGTGATGCAAAAAAATCCATCATCGGACTCTCAAAAAAATTCCAACGCATCGTTACTAGGCTACACCGCAGTCACACTCGGTCTCGCGCTTTTCATTCGTTTCTTTATTGCCGCTCCTTACGTAGTTTCCGGCGCTTCGATGGAACCGAACTTCGATAATTGGCATTACCTGATCGTTGATCGAGTTTCTTATGATGCGGGAGAACCGCACAGAGGCGATGTGATCGTTTTCGATCTGCCCCAGGAAGGCGGACGCTCGCTCATTAAGCGCGTGATCGGACTTCCAGGAGAAACAGTTGTACTCGAAGGACAAAATGTAATCATAATTAATAAAAATCATCCCGACGGATACACACTTGAGGAGCCCTATCTCAATCCGGCCAATCTTGTAGGCGAGAACGACATGCGTGTTACGCTCGGAACAGGTGAATATTTCGTACTCGGCGACAATAGGCGCGTTTCGGCAGACTCGCGCACATGGGGCAAACTGCCACGCGAAGCGATTGTAGGACGTGCACTGATTCGGCTTTATCCATTCAGTATGATTTCTATTCTGCCGAGCGAAGCCCGGTATGAAGAATAGATGATGGGGGGTGCGGGTTCGTAAGAATTTCTCACTATGCTTAGACTTAAAGACACAAAACATCAAAATACGGCAAGTTTTCTTGAATCGGCGATTGGGATTGCCGAATACTATGGATTTAAACCATTGGAGGACGCTCCGAGAAGAGATTCCGCCACCTTGAAGCACATACGCGAACAAGCAAGCAGGAACGAAACACCGCTGTCACTAACTCGAAAAGAAGAGCGTCCCCTGATGGTATCAGGCAAGCGTTCTGCGCTTGCCGCACGCGGACAAGATGAATCTCTGCTACTTTGGAGAACAGTTAACGACCTGAATAGCAACATCCCGCACGCATCTCTCGAATTGCACGTGGTTGGCACGGGGGCATCGATCGCGGAAGCTTTACTCATCGTGGTTGCAAACTCTATCGTAGAGGAAGCCGGCGTAGGAGAACGCGTTCTTTCGATCAACGATATGGGTTCCGGCGAATCCTCAAGCAGATTCGTTCGCGATGTCGCAAACTATTTGCGTAAACATATCGAATCCATTTCTCCTACACTCCGACCACGCGTTGCCATCGATCCTCTGGGAACTCTCATAGCACTTATCGAACGCGGACACCCTGCGACACCTCGCGCACCGCAATCGATGGAATACTTGACGGAAGACGAGCGACGCAGATTTTGGGAATTGCTGGAATACATGGAAGTATATGGATTGCCATACGAACTTTCTCCGCATGTACTTGGAAGCAGAGATTTTTGGGCTCACACACTCTACCAAATATCCGCCGTAAATCCCGAAAGCGGTTTGCGCATACCTATTGCATTCGGAGGACGATACGATCCACTGGCGGCGCGTTTCGCCGCATCCCCCACATCGGCGGCGGTGATATCCATAACGTGCGAAATGCACGGGCGCCCCAGTACCAAGCCCGAAGCTACGGAAATTCCATCTTTATACTTCGCCCATCTTGGACAGGAGGCGAAACGCAAGAGTCTTCCCGTCTTTGAGAAATTACGCACTGCCGGTATTCGCATTCGCCACGGACTCTGCTTCGATCGCATGGGCGAGCAAATGTCGGCGGCGCGCGATCTTGCGACGCCCTACATCCTAATAATGGGCCATAAGGAGGCGATGGAGGGAACGATAATCGTGCGCGAAACAGCCACTAACTCCCAAGAAATCGTATCGATACCGGATCTGACTAATTATCTTAAGCGCAAGAAACCTTTTTCTGCCGCATATTCGGCATGATGGCCACAAGTACACCCCGCGCAAAGCGCTCGATTGCGTAAAGTATTGATCTTGTGGTAGAGTTTCATACACATGGGTATAAATGCGGAAGTAAGCAAAAGCGGGAGCGAGACCACTTTAACGACCATTCGGAAATTTAGCCGGCGCGTGCAGGGCACAGGTCTTGTCAAGATAATGCGTGCGCGAAGGTACTTTTCCAGAGGCATTTCTAAAATCGTAAAGAAGAAGCACGCACTCAAATTGTTGGAACGGCGCAAAGAACACACGCGACTCGTCAAAGAGGGGAAGATCGCCGAATCTCCGGTACGCGACGGACGATCTCCCGGTCGCTCACAACATAAAACATCCGGTCAAGGAGAAGCTTCTTCGTCCACTCGTTTCGGAGAAAGCACTCCTATCGCACGGTAATAAATGCGGACTCAATTCGTTTACGTAATACCGAACACGCGGGCGAGGATTCCGCGCATACCATTCGGGATGATCGCACATAAAATCCTGGGAGCTAATTACAAACTCTCGCTCGTCATATGTGGCGACACGCTTGCACGTCGTCTCAATCGCAAATACCGGCAAAAACACTACGCGGCAAATGTCCTATCTTTTCCTCTTACAAAAAATGAGGGCGAAATCTTTTTAAATATTCGCACTGCGGAGCGCGAGGCGCGAAAATACAATGAATCACTTCGCATACGCATGATGTTTCTTTTCATACACGCTTGTCTGCATCTTAAAGGAAGACGGCACGGTCCATCGATGGAGATTCTTGAACAAGAAACTCTCAAAAGGTTTGCGTAAGTCATACCATCTCCAAATAACCTATCCTCGTTTGTCTTTGCACCACAGGGGCATTTCCATTTTTCTAACATGGCACCTCGCTGAGCGAGTGCATTTGGATTTTCTAAGACGGAGTACCGTCAAGAAAATCTCGGCAGTTACCATGTTGAAAAATTGGTCACGAGCGGAGCGAAGCAATCCAGAATATGTGCACGGACTCTAGATTGCTTCGGCCAAAGGCCTCGCAAAGACGGATATCTATTATTGAATGGTTAATTGGCGATGGTATCACAATTCCTCATTGTACCCAGGGAGAAGCAAAACACCTCGCCACTTGTGCCGTACAATGGTATGGATGAATAAAATTTACACAGGCATAGACATCGGCACGCATAACGTAAAAGCCGTAATATCCGTAGCTGGAGAAACGCCGGAATTATCGATGCAAATACTCGGCACTGGGACGGCAAGCTCGAAGGGGTTGCGACAAGGATATATAGTAGACGGAAAGGAAGTTACCAAATGTATTAGAGAAGCCCTACACCGAGCAGCTGGTGCCGCAAAAGTAAAAGTAAGAAAAGCGCGAGTCGCCATAGGAGGCATAGGATTGGACGAAATGCGCTCTACGGGCGAGATTACACTTACATCATCCGGCGGAGTTGTAACCGAGCGCGACATCGAACGCGTGCTTCGTGAAAGCGAAAAGCGGGCTTCGTCCAAACTGATCAATCGCACCATAATTCACACTATACCGATCGAATTTCGGATTGACGGCACACATGTTTTTGGAAAACCCGAAGGACTGCAGGGTACGAAACTATCATCTGATTGTTTACTCATTACAATACTTACATCTCATCACGATGCCATAATCGAGGCAGTGGAAAACGCGGGGATTGAGGTTGAAGGATTGATGGCCGCGCCACTCTCGGCAAGCCTGGTAACACTGTCGAAATTGCAAAAGACCGCAGGCGTCCTTCTGGCAAATATTGGCTCACAAACCCTATCCATAGTGATTTTTGACAACGACACTCCCGTTTCGTTGAAAGTCTTTCCGATTGGATCGTCAGATATCACGAATTCTATCGCTCTCTCATTGCAAATTCCTCTCACTGAAGCGGAACAATTGAAACTTGGAGCGATAACCGGAAGCAATGTAACTCCAAATAAAATGCGTGGAATTGTTGCAGTGCGTTTGCGCGACATGTTTACGCTAATTAACGCGCATCTTAAATCTATAGAGCGCTCACGATTACTTCCTGCGGGCATCATAATAACCGGTGGAGGATCAGGACTTGCGAACGTTTCTGAAACAGCACGCGATGTTTTGAAACTTCCGTCGGAACTGTCCCAGATCGGACACCTTCCGCGATCGTCAAGTATCGACGCCACATGGGCCGTTGCGTACGGTCTCTGCCGGTGGGCGTATGCGGAAGAAATCGCAGGAACCGGAGGCACGCTCAAAGAGGTGGCATTGAACGCCTGGGATTCGGTGAAGCAAACTATACGTTCGCTTCTGCCGTAGCTAAGCGAAGCGATCCAGAATATGTACACAGACTCTAGATTGCTTCGGCCAAAAAAGGCCTCGCAAAGACGGATATCTATTGTTGAATGGTTAATTGGTGATGCTATAAAGACCACACATAATCCCACCGTCAAGCTTGCTCAATTGCGGAAAGTGATATGATAGTCGGAATGAGCAAGCTGGTAAAACCGGAAATTGAATCGTTCGCGCGGATACGAGTTGTCGGTGTCGGAGGATCGGGAGGAAACGCTGTGAATCATATGGTTACCTCTCACGTGCAGGGGGTCGAATTTATCGTTATCAACACCGACGGCCAAGACCTGCACAAGAACAAAGCAAAAAGAAAAATCCATATTGGCAAAACCCTGACGCGAGGACTGGGAACAGGAATGAACGCCGAGATCGGCAAACAGGCGGCTGATGAGACACGAGAAGAAGTACAAGATGCAATAGCAGGTTCCGACATGGTGTTTATTACATGCGGTATGGGCGGAGGCACGGGCACAGGCGCAGCCCCCGTAGTTGCAAAAATAGCGCGCGAGCTTGGCGCACTCACTGTCGGGGTCGTCACGAAGCCTTTCAGTTTCGAAGGGGCACAGCGTGCACGGCTTGCAGAACAGGGTCTCGTAGAATTACGAAAAGCAGTAGACGCTCTCATTATCATACCCAACGACAAACTTCTTGCGATTGTCACGCGCGAAACCGGAATCAAAAACGCCTTTGCAATGTGTGACGACATTTTAAAACAAGCAGTCGAAGGAATATCCGATCTTATTACGCAAACAGGGATTATTAACGTCGACTTCGCAGATGTGCGAGCTGTAATGCAAAACGCCGGAAGTGCGCTGATGGGTATTGGTACGGGTACCGGCGAAAAACGCGCAGAGCTCGCGGCTCGCGCCGCAATCAATTCCCCTCTGCTTGAAGTCTCAATACACGGAGCAAAAGGCGTTCTATTTTCTATCGCGGGCGGTGAAGACCTCGGAATGCTAGAGGTGCAAGACGCCGCGAACGTGATTACCGAAGCAATCGATCCGGACGCGAAGGTCATCTTTGGTGCCGTTACCGATCCTAGCCTGAAGAAAGGCACACTGCGAGTTACGGTAATCGCAACAGGTTTCCCCGAGGGCGGAGCGCGAACCTCTCTATTCGGTGGTGGGCAACGATTTGGACCAAAGAAAGACCACGACGTCCCGCCAGCAACCGTGCGTACGGTGCGAGAAACCGATCACGTAGAAAAAATCACACACTCTGCAGAAAGAACAACAGAAAGAATGGATCGAGAAAACAAGCCCAAATCCAAAGAGTCGATCCAAATAGCACCTGAAGAAGACAACGACAGCTGGGGAGGGCTTCCGTCATTTCTGCGAAGGAAGTAAATGGGCATTGAGACCTGCAACTATTGCTTTTGTTCAGAAACGATCCGGCCGTCGTCGAGGTGGATGATTCGTTCGGCCATCTTAGCGTACTGCTCCTCGTGAGTGACCATGACGATTGTCTGACCTCGTCTGTGAAGATCTTTAAAGATTTCCATGATGTGTAGCGAAGAATCGTTGTCGAGATTCGCAGTCGGCTCATCGGCAAAAAGCACTTTCGGATCGTGAACTACCGCGCGCACGATCGAAACTCTTTGTTGCTCACCGCCCGAAAGTTGACTCGGAAGATTATCAATGCGATGTCCAAGATCTGCGCGTTTGAGCATCTCAGTCGATTTCGCATACGCCTTCGCTTTCGGAAGACCCTGCATAAGAAGCGGGAGCGCAACATTTTCGAGCGCCGTAAGTTCGGGCAAAAGTGCGTAATCTTGAAAGACGAAACCAAACTTCGAGAGACGAAATTGCATCTTCTCGTTCGCGCTCATCGTATGCGTGTCGTGTCCGTCTATATCGATCTCTCCACTAGAAGGATCGTCCAAAAGACTGATTTGATAGAGAAAGGTCGATTTGCCAGCGCCACTTCTTCCCATGATCGCAATCCACTCTCCCTCTCCCGCCTTAAAATCAACACCCCTCAAGACCGGAGTGATAACATCGCCGTTTTTGAATGTCTTCACTAGTTTGCGCGTTTCAATCATAAAATGGACATCAATTCCTACCCAAAATCGAATCTAGCGTGTTCTTCCTTATAATCATCCACGCTGGAATGTATCCTGCGATGAGAGTCGCAATTACAAGTAGGAGTACGCGACGAATGGTCTGTCCCACGGGTGCGACTAAGATACCGTCTGAGAACGGGAAATTGATCGGATTACTGATAAAGTACGGCACCAAGAATCCATATACGATGGCGAGACCGATTGTAGAGCCGACGACCGCATAGAATATGGACTGGAAGACATATGCGATCTCGATCGCATTCCCGTCGATGCCGATGCCTTTTAAGATGCCGATGAACTTGCGACGTGTGAGCGCGTTTATGAAGATGACAATAAAGATAGTAATGGTCGCAACGACAAGGCCGATGGAACTGAAGGCGGCGCCGAGGGTTGCGAATGTCTGCACGATGTCCTTGAGGAATTGCGGCTGTGCATCGGCGTATGTTTGCACCCTGGCGTAATCGCCGACGCCGCGCAACTTAAGCGCTTCCGAGACGGCAATCGGATCGGTGCCGGCCTTCAGCTTGATCGCGATCTCGGCGGCGTTGCCGTCCGTGCGGTCGATCAGATCGCGCGTTTCTCTGCCGTTCATGAACACTGCGCGACGTACGTTGTCAACCTTACTTTTGAGTATCCCCTTCACTGTAACTTCGCGCGTGACACCGTGCACGCTAATGCGGATCTTGGAGCCTATATGCACGTCGTGCAGCGCGGTGAAGTCGGGACTGTCTATAGGCACGTACTGTTTGAGCATAAAATAACCGACGAGCACCTGGTCATAGTCGTCCGGCGTTAGATACAATCCTTCCATGATGTGCGACGAAAGACCGGTCACTGCATCTTCGCTCAAAGGGTCGATGCCGATGAGCTGGCCCGACGCGGTGTCGGCCTTATCGGTCTCTCGCCGTGTCTGGTAGTTCGCCTCAATCACACTGCCTGCCTTGTATCGCACCGACACATGCTCAATCTGCGGCAAGGTATCGAGTATCGCCATGACGTTGGACGTGTTTTCGATGTAATTTTTCGTCAGAGGCGACGAGATGATTACATCGCCCGTATACTGTTGATGATACGATTCAATTGATCCCTGAATGAGCCCGACCAATATGCCGGAGACAACGACAAGATTGAGAAAAGTAAGTACCATCACGCCGATGATGAGCGAGGTGGTCCACTTGCTCGCGCGACGCACCTGCCGCACGGCTAGGAAAAAACCGATGCGGATGTTGCGCCACATATCAGAGAACAGTCGGCACGATTACTATATCGCCGTCCGATAAACCCGATAGGATCTCGATTTCGCCTAGCGATGAGATGGCACCCGTCGTTACGACACGCTCTACTATTTTGTCTCCCTCTTTCATTTGCACGACCGAGCGACCGTCTTGGAGAGCTACAATGCCTTGCGGCACCGCGATGACTCCCATGCGCTTCTGCGTCACAATCACCGCATTCGCCGTCATACCCGATTTAATACGCATATCCGCCTTGGAGAATTGCAAAATTGATCGATACGTGGCCACACCGTCGCGCACGGTTTCGGCAGGATCGATCAACATGACCGTCGCAGAAAATATAATGTCAGAACCGTATGCGTCAAGCGTTACCTCGGCCGCGTCGCCTATTTCAATTAGAGCAATGTTAACTTCGGGTACGAAACTCTCGATCTGAAACACGCCGATCGAGACCATCGTCACTTCGGAGGCGTTAGTGGAGGCTATGGCACCCGCTTTAATATCCATCTTGGTAACGATGCCGGAAAACGGCGCGTGAATTATCGTTTTGCCAAGCTGTGCGCGCGCGTTCATAAAATCGGCCTCGGCAGCCTTCACGTCCGCCTCTTGTGCGGCAATATCGCTTGCGCGCGTCCCCGCCTCCTTAAGTGTGAGACTTTTTTTCAACGTCTCAAGTTTGGCAATCGCGTTTTGCTCGGCGGTTATTGCATTCGTGAGAGAAGAAATCACATCGTTTAATTTTGATCGTGCAGACGCTATATCTGCCTTGTAGCCGTCGAGAATAGCTGGCGTGATGGCGCCTGTGGGAACGGTTTTGTTGAGTGCAATGTTTGCATTCGTAAGAAGCATAGAAATTTGTGTGAGATTATCCCGCGCCTCGGACACAGCACCGGGGAGCGCATTGTCGGCGGCGAGTCCCTCCGCATTCATCTGCCAAGCCACGAGTTTTGATTCAATCGAGAGACGCGCCTTCTCGACAATGTTCTCAAGTTGCAGGTCGCTCACAACGAGTTCGAGTTGCGGATCGGTGCGCGGATTGTCTACGAATTGGTCGAATATGTTGCGGATAGCATCGTCCGATGCGGTAAAAGAGTTTTGCACTGCTTCGACGAGCGAATTGCGCGCTTGTGCAAGCGCGACCTTTTGGCTCTCGACTTCGGAGAGCGCAACATCCAGTTCTTCGAGACGTGTCCCCTCCTTCATAACAGAAAGAGATGCGCGCTCGCGCGCCAGTGCAGCCTGCTTCTGCAAAATGCCCGCGCGCAAATCGTCATTCTCGAGTTCGGCGAGCGCCGCTCCTGCCTGCACTTTGTCGCCGACTTTTGCATAAACGGCGGCAACGCGGCCGCTATTCGAGAAGCCCAGATCTACATCTTGTGCGGCTACTACCTTTCCCGAAACCGAAACCTGCTGAATAAACGCGCCGCTCTGTACGATGAGTGTCTGCTCGTCCCCCCCTCCGTTTCCCGATAAAAGAAATAGCGCAGATAATAAAATAACAACGGAGACGGCACCGTATAGAGCTATTTTAGACCGTAAGTACGCGAGAATCTTTTGCATTTTCTAGAGTATAATAAAAAAACAATAAATAAAAAATATTACGCGCTTTCTGTTCGTGCGACTTTGAGCACTTTCGCCCACCAGAGTAGATCGGTAAAGAATCTTTCCACAGGATCTCCCATCATTCCCTCATGGATTGGTTTGAACATTTCAGGCCCTGTCGGTCCCTTGCCCATCATCGCTGCCATAAAGATATCAACGGGAATATGGATGGTGTGTCTAATCGATGCCATTTGAAGTTCAACGGCAACTTGGCGGAGCTGCTCAACCGAACGCGCGCCCATTGCGCCTCCGTAGCTTACGAAGCCGACCGGCTTTCTATTCCATTCGGGGTAGATAACATCCATCGCATTTTTAAGAACCGCCGAATATCCATGATTATATTCCGGCGTCACAATGATAAATGCGTCTCCATCGTTTATCTTTTCTGACCACTTTTTTACCGTCTCGTTTGAGTACTGACCCTTCGCCATTGATGGCGACATGGGGCTGTCAAAAAATGGCATCTCATAATCACGCAGGTCAAGAAGTTCCACCTCAACACCTTCTAACTTTTTTGCTTCTTCATAAATCCACTGCGCCGGTTTTTCGCTAAAACGGCCTTGCCGCGTGCTGCCAATGATAACTTTTACTTTTATTGGTGTGTTCATAATAATTTATTTACTCTTTTTAATAATGTCGCGAATCACATCTAGCCGACCCGCAAGATGCGAAGCGAATTGTTCGACCTTAGACAGTTTGGAGAACGCGAGCATATCGCATCCCATACCAAACACGAGGAGCTTATCTCCTTTTTTAATACCCATTGCCGTTCTGGCTTCTATGGGCACGACCACTTGACCTTTTTCGCCCAAAGTAGTTGTCCCGTAGAATTGTTCGCCGTTTTTCTTCTTTTTTGCCATAGTGTTAATATATATTAATTTGATTAAACATACAAGTAGGAAAGGTATGACTTTTTGAATTCAAAATATGTTTAGGTTTTTTAATGTCAAGGTATAAAAAAGACTATGCTGATTCCGGCGTATCTTCGATGATATTCCATTCCTTTCTGCCAAATCGGCGAGCGACGAACGTGGAACCGCCGGCAAAGACCGCAATAGCAATCGCTCCGAGCCACCACTTAGAATATCGCCAAGTGCCCGCGACCATCGCAACAGACGCCACACCAGATGACGCGACGGGAAGTTCTTGTTCTATTGTTGTTTCCAAATGCTCGTCCGCCTTTTCTTCATATCTGGCAGTATTTTGCTGTGAGAATTTTTTGCTCGAACTCTTATCAACCGCGCGTACTGGAAAGGAAATAGAGACGGGTTCGGGCTCGGACACAGCACTTGCCACAGAAGACGATGCTACTGTTGGAACATATTCCTCTGCACGAAATGCGAGTGCGCCACTTTGATAATAAAGTTCGGTCATTTCGCCAACGTAAAAATGAAGCGTATTGGGAGAAATACGCATTGTTTGTCGAGGTGGTATCACGGAATTATCCGGCAAGGAGAATTTGCGTCCCGCAGATTGAATTATCCACCGAGAAAGATCGGCGTCGCTCTTTGCAAGGTTTTCGATCTCGACGCCCCTGTCCGGAAGCACACGCACCAGAAGTTGCGCCGTTTCGGCGATTACCGTAAAGCGATCTGTAACGTTCACGCCATCATTGAATCCGCTGACAACAACAAAGTATCGACCCGGATATTCAAATTTGTGGACCACTGCAGAGCCATTGCTCGTCGACCCGTCTCCAAAATTCCACATAAAATTTATGTTATCAAGAGCCTCTTTACCTCTATTGGCGCGGACCGAAAAATGTACATCGGCACCTACCATTATCGTGCGGTCACTTCCTCCGTCGACAACAAAATCATTTGGAATCGGTGTCGAGGATGGAGTCAGGTTCGAAGGGCTCACTGCAGGCGGAGTCGGTGTCGCTCCGGAGGCTGGCGATGTTACGGAAGAATTTCCACCCTGTACCCTAATGTGATCTTTGATTTTATTGAATGTTGCGTCGCCAATGCCACTGACATTCATTATGTCCTCAATCTTTCCAAATTGGCCATTTGTTCCGCGGTAATCAATAATCGCTTGCGCTTTTACGTCGCCGATTCCGTTCAAGGTAGAAAGTGCCGTCTTGTCCGCCGTATTGATATTTATAGAATGATCCGCAAATACAGGAATCGCAAGAAAAAAAAGTATGGCAACAAATAGCGCAACTTTAATTTTCATACTCCTCCATCTTTCAAAACACGCTGTAATTCTTCATTAGAAACCTCTCCTTCATGCGAAGACGGGCGAACATTCTCCCTCTTCTCCTCGATCCTACTCGCCTGAGGAAGGCTTGAGGTGCCAGGTTTTGGTGTTTGATCTCCGGGCATAGTCTTATGGACAGGTCTCTCCGACATAGTCTTATGGGCAAGGCGCTCACGCAATATATCTGCCGGGGAGCGAGTATTCGCAATATTTCCACTTGATGCGACTGATGGACGCGCCGCTCCTATTGCCGCGCGAAGCGCACCACGATCCTCACGTATCGGAGGAGGGAGCGTTTCGCGAACAACCTGTGGGTTTTCGCGAACAACATTGTGTACGGGAGCCGTAATCTTTGGCTCAACATTAAATTGACGATCACTTCTTTGTGGTGGCGGTTGATAATCCATTCTGCTGTTGCTGTTACTGCCGGCACGATCATTGTCTCTATTGTCTCTCGGGCGCAGTCCTGTGGGCGGACCCTTACCGAAATCGCGATTGCGATCTGGCGCCGACTTCACGGGCGGAGCAAAATCTTTTTGACGTTGATTTATTCGAGATTCTATTTCCGCGCGCGGTCGCGAGTATTGCGATCTTGAATAACGCACGCAGTCATCGCGATATGAAATAAGTGGCGCTTCGATCGGCGGAATCGTCTCCGCGGAAAATGGCGCGGATCCGACACCATCTATCATAAGCGTCAAATATATTTGTCCGATACCAAGACCCACCAGATCTTGAGCCAAAAATGTCGGGTCGAATACGGTTTCCAACACTTCCGCATCAAAAGGGCCGACGCGAAATACAATTAGAGTGCCGACGTTGCCAAAGACCGCATCGCGCACTTCTTCTTCCATTTGTTCGATGTACTGGTTTGCAAGCGTCAATGCCAGCTTATACTTTCGCGACTCGGAGAGAATGTCGGAAAACGCCTCATTCATCATCGATTGGAACTCATCGACATAAAAGTAACAGCGAGGCAGTTGCGCCAAGCGAGCGGCCGGCTCATCGGCGCGCGACATCGCGGCAAGATATATTTTGACGACAAGCATGCTCCCCAGAAGCGCGGCGTTCGTCTCGCCCATCCGCCCTTTAGAAAGATTGACAATGAATATCTTTTTCTCGTCCATCATCTGGCGCAAGTCAAATGACGAATGCGCCTGCCCCACTATATTTCGTATGAGAGGATTCGAGGTGAACTGACCGATTTTGTTCTGTATAGCGGGGGTTGCTTCGCGCGCATAACTGTCTGTAAAACCCGCGAATTCTTCAGACCAAAACGATTTGATTATCGGATCGGTAATTTTATCAACTACCGCCGCGCGAAAAGATTTATTTGTGAGCATTCTATTAACGTCGAGAAGCGTGGATTCCGGATACTCAAGAAGCGCAAGAAGCGTGTTTTGTAAAATATATTCCATACGCGCACTCCACGCGTCGACCCAAATACGCTTCAATGCTCCCATAAGACCCGAGACAACAAGATGGCGCTTATCGTAGCCGACATCTTCCATTACGTTAAAACCTACAGGATAATCGGTATCAAACGGCGCAAAATACAGAACGTCTTTAATTCGATTGTGCGGGACGAAGTCTAAAAGACGCTCGGCGGTAGAGCCATGCGGATCTATAAATGCTATCCCCTCTCCGTTTTGGATATCCTGTATCGCCATGTTCTCAAGCATGGTCGACTTGCCCATACCGGTTTTCCCGATCACATAAACGTGTTTTCCGCGATCGATGCCACGAATGCCGAACATCTCGCGCTCCCCCCGCGTATGCGTCGCGCCGAAATAGGTGATACGACTGTCGTCGTCCTGTTTTTGATTACCAGAATGCACCACTCTATTATACGTCCGATTGTAACTATTCACCCGTTCCCAGCGCGTCGTCTTTGCGAGCGGAGCGAAGCAATCCAGAATATGTGCACGGACTCTGGATCGCTTCCCTGCCTGCCCTGCCTGCGCATGCAGTGCAGGCAGGGCAAAGCTCGCGAAGACGAATACTGGGAATCGCTGAATCCTTACGCACGATTTATTGATTCATAAGTACCTCTCGCAAACTCGTGTAGCGATTTGCCGGGTCCCAGAAAAACCATGAAGTCAGACCGGCGTCGTAGGTTGCGCGCGTCTGCGCTAATATATCGGCGGGAAGATAATCTTTCCCATAATCGAAATCCTGTAGCCATGGACGCAGTTTTCTTGCATCGTATGATGGCTTCGAATACATAGCGGGAGTTGAGGTTCCGATTCGCGTGTAAGCGAAAGAGCCTATTGAAGTCGTCGTAGCGACCGCACGCCGCGCCGCCTCGCTCATGGAATAGTGAACCACTTTATAAGGATCGCTATTTGGATTGCCGAGATTCAAGAAATTCTTTGGGTAGTGGGACGGATAGACCATAGGAGCGATGTAATCGAAGTACGGCAGAGCGCGCTCTAACTGCTGTCCGATATTGAGATCGTCAAAATTTGTTGTTGTCATGCCAAACAAATCTGCCGACATGGCGACGCCCGTCGATTTTACATTCTCATTGAGATAACGAAAGAATTTTTCCAGCTCTAGTGCAAGATCTTTTGAAGGATAAATTATATCGGACATAGGACCATCTGAGGGCCAACGTACGTAATCGTAATTCAATTCATCGAAACCAAGTGCATACGATTCTTTTGACAGCTCTATTATGTATTCCCAAAACGGTTGCGCGTTGACGGCCACAAAGGATAGGCCTTTGTGATCTTTCCATGGTTCGCCGGGACGGCTTTTGCTTTGCACCGATTGCTCCGGATGATTCTTTGTGTAGTATGGATCTTGAAATACGGTAATGCGTCCGATAACGTAAATATTTTTGTCGTGCAGTATTTCTATAAACTCTTTCATGTCGTCTGCGCCACATTTATCGGAGACGGATCCGGCTAGCGCCGGATTATCCGTAGGATATGCTATTTTCCCAGTGTAATCTTTGATGTCGATAATGATTGCGTTGAGTTTTGTATCATCAACAAATTTGACTAGCGTGTCGCGCAGGGAAGGCGTGCCGACAGCGCATTGCGTCATGTAGATTGCATACATAGGTTCCGGTGTCGAAATATGCTTGACGAGCGGTTGTTCTGGCGCTTGCCCTATACTCTCTGCACTCGCTGAAAGAGTCGCGGCAGTCCGGACAAAAGATATTTGTGAAGAAGAAGTGAATATCGCAACGCTCGCGACACCGATGAGAAAAAGAACGCCCCCTAAAACAATCCAGTGTCTACGTTTCTTCATGCGCGATCCTTCTAGCCACCCGCTCGCTTCGTCTCCGCTTCGGCGAAGCGGGCATTTCAGAAGGATTCGACAAACTTACTTCAGGCAAGTTGGATGAACTCACCGCGGGTGGATTCGGATCATTCGACCCATTCGACAAGCTCACTGAAATCAAGCTCAGGGCAGGCGGGCTCACTGCAGGCAGATTCGGCTGACTCACTGCAGGCACGTTCTCGACAAATGTATCTCCGGCATGCGGTGTGGACGAATCGTCGGTATTGATCTCGCGTCGCACAACAATACCAAGAACGATGATAAGGATTCCCGCGAGAAATAGAAACGCCGTGTCCCAGCTGTTGGGAAAACCCAAAAACGGCAATACTGCCACAAATCCTCCGGTAAGCATAATGAGAGCATCAATAGTCATGGTGGACAGTATACAACCTATAACTCCTACTTTCCAGATGTACAAGACGAAATGGAGATTAAAATTGAGTTAGAATATAAGGGATGGTGGAAAAGCCAACCCAAATATTCAATAGAAATGAAATTCCTCGAGCGGTGGACAGAATTCCGGAAAAGTCCGCCACGTTGGAATTTAAACCCGAAGCAGAATTACTTGAAGTAGATGATTCGCCTGAAATTAAAGAGATCGACGTTGCGAAACACTTATCGAATCTTCCGGATAATCAATTTTTGATTTATTCACCAACAGCACTACACAATCTTGGATTGGAAGATCGCATGTTTGCATCATGTGGTAGATCCGATCACGACACTTCAATCGCATTTGCCGAACTCAAAAAGATAGATATACCGAAAAATTGCGAGGAAATTACCGTTTTTGGTGCAGGTAGAGCGATAGATATAGCAAAATATCTTGCGTATATGCACGGAAAGAAATTAAACATAATTCCCTCCCTGCTTTCGACCAATTCCATGGGTACACCGTTCGGATGTTACGAAAACCTGAGCGAAGATAGAACAAAGACCACTCTTCACACCGGTTATGCAGATAAAATCCTCGTTGATTTTGATTATCTTGCCACGTTGGAATCAGGCAGACTCTATGGTTTGGCCGACGTATTATCGATAACAACCGCCTTGCACGATTGGGATATGGCAATAGCTCAGGATCCATCCGTACAAAACGAACCAATCTATCAGAATGCGAGAAAAATTGCGACTTCTTGTTTTCAGCAAATAGAAGCCGGTGCGCTGGACAATCGAACGATATTTAATCTGATCGTGAACTCGGCCTACATCACCGGGCTTGCAGGTAGTGGCAGGCCAGAAAGCGGATCGGAGCACATCTTTTCGAAATTCATGGAACTTGAGGCTCTTCGAAAAAACGACCCCATGATGCACGGGGTAAGCGTTGGACTAGGGATTGCGCTCATGGCGACACTGCAAAATAACAAAGATCGACAACATCTTTTTGCGGCGATTCGCCACCTTGGTCTGGTATCCAAATACAAAGGTCGGGAGGAGGAGCTCGCGAAATTAGCGGCATACGTGCTAACACAGCTTGATCCGCACCCGGTTCGATACTCTATCGTGAATGCGCGATTGAATGATTTAGAAAATACGAGTTTTAGCACAGATCTTGCGTATACAGTGGTTCGAGCATTGCTACGGCCAAAAGACCATGAATAAAAATTCCAAAATAGTTGAGAAAAAAGCAGTCATTTTCGATATGGATGGAGTCATCTCTGATACAGAGAAACTTCATATCGAAGTCGAAAGTGCTTTGCTTAATGAATATGGGATCGCAACTTCACCCGAACAGCACATGGGCAAGTATTCGGGAATTTCCGACGATGAAATGTTCCGCGATATGTTCGAGCGACACTCGATCACGCGTTCTGTCGGGGAAGCCGTGCGAGCCAAGTGGGAACGCATGCATCACGCAAAAGACGGTCGCATTCTTGCAATACCAAATGCAATTTCGCTTATCCAAGATTTAAAACGTGAAGGTTTTAAGCTTGCGGTCGCGTCTGCGTCACCCAAAGCATTCATCATTGAAGTATTGCAAACACTTGGCGTATCCGCTTACTTCGATGCGGTCGTTTCTGCAGAGGATGTGTCGGAAGGGAAACCCGCTCCTGATATATTCTTGCGTGCGGCAGATATTTTAGGCATTCTGCCACGCGAAATAGTAGTAATAGAGGATGGTCGTAGCGGGATGATTGGTGCACGTGCCGCGGGAATGGCGTGTATCGGTCTAGTTTCTAATGGCTCAAGCGACTTTCCGGCTACCGCCCTTGTATCATCACTCTCACAAATACACACTGACATGATCAACAATTTGCCGGTACCGAGTTAAGTTTTGTTTTGGTGGGCGGGAGAGGATACGGTCATGGCATGCGAATGCTATACTGCTCGCATGACGATCCGCGTCCTCACCGAGCCGATCTCACTCGCCGATATACGACATCTCGCAGAAGAGACATACTCCTTCATGATCAAAGGTGCGGTCGATATAGCGACACATCGAGTCGCAATCGGCGGAGATTATCATATAGAATCGTGTGAAGAGTTGGTGCGTGGCGGCTCCGCAAATGAATATGTGTGGGGCTTCAATATTGTTTTCAACGACGGCGGATATGACATCGAATACGATTCCCTCATCAACATCAAGCCCGCTAAAAGTAATCGTTCACGCCTTGTCGAAGATGAGAATGTCCGTACCGCTATGCGGAAAACTATCAGCTCTTTCGTAACGGACGCATGAAATTCTATGGAACGCTCGTATCTTTTTTATGCGGCCAACTTCGAATCGGAGGCGCATCGCATCGAGCAAAGTGTTCGCATGGGCGATAAAAGACGGGCAAGCGTATTCATCGATAAAACATTGAAAACAATCGACCTACTTCTCTCTGCGAAAGACATTTCTCCCGCGGGCAGGGAAGAATGGTTTCTCGTGCGCGCACTCACCGCTTCATACATTGGAAACGATGCCGTCACCAATCGCATATTGCTCTCATATGGCTCGCCGTTCTCGCAAAAATTCATTCGACAAAACATGACCGCTTCAAAATAGACTCAATGATAACAACAAATTCCCCGCGAACGGCCTTTGTATCCTCCAATTTTTTCGCAAGATCAAATGGGTCGCCAATGAGCACTTCTTCATGGATTTTTGTCAGCTCGCGAGCGATGGTTATACGACTATTCGGAGCGAATTTACCGATCTCTGCCAGTAATTTTAATATGCGATGCGGCGATTCATAGAGAACGATAGGTATACGGCTCGATGCAATGCCTTTGATTGCCGTCTGCCTGCCTTTCTTGTGCGGTAAAAATCCAAGAAAAATAAATTGATCTGCGGAAATACCGGCTATAGAAAGTGCCGCGGTAAGCGCGGACGGTCCCGGTATTGCGTCGATTTTAGTATCCGGCGACTCCTTGCGCACGCTTGCAACAAGTCTGGCACCCGGATCAGAAATGCCCGGTGTACCAGCGTCAGTCATATATGCGATATGCTCACCCTTCTGCAATCTCGTAATTATCTCTCCCGCTTTCTTACCTTCTCCTGCCGCGTCGAGCCGAAATACAGATTTGCGAAGTCCGTAATGATTCAGAAGTTTGAGCGTAACGCGCGTATCTTCGGCATAAATGGCATCCGCCTCTTTTAGATTCCACAGTGCGCGGAATGTAATATCGCCCAGATTCCCTATCGGTGTCGCAACGATTGAGAGAGTGCCTTGCGCCAAAGATGTTCCCATCTGTTCAATCTCTCATGTGTTATCCGCAAATGCAATGACACGCTACCCAACAGAACCCGCTTCCGACTCTGAAAAGCCGTTGATTTTGATTCTTGAGTCCCTATTGTGGATCATACGCAATATCGGTGGTAGATAGTGGCGGACGGCGATTTCATCC
>ERZ1292630.1738-Hain-H41-02um-R3-1738-length-20920-cov-7_pt1 | contig 20920 bp, 15 predicted proteins | sample MGYA00564408_ERZ1292630 | MGnify/ENA primary metagenome ERZ1292630 (study PRJEB36523, sample SAMEA6512641) | groundwater metagenome | collected 2019-01-08 | study: AquaDiva: Metagenomics assemblies of 32 groundwater samples
TTGTACCAGCAGGCCGACGTGGTGGTAAATCCTTCGCTCTACGAAGGCATGCCTAACGTCGTGCTCGAAGCCATGGCGTGCGGCCTGCCCGTTGTGGCAAGCGCGGTGCCGGGAAACAATTCCCTGGTGCGATCGGGCGATACCGGCTTCCTGTTCCCGCTGAGCGACGGTGATGCCCTGTGCGCCGCACTTCAGGAAATCCGCGAAAAACCCGCGTTGGCACGTACCCTGGGCCAGAATGGGAGACGCCGGGTGGAGGAAGATTTTTCCTGGGAGCATGTGGCGCGCTGCTATCTCGATCTTTTCCATCCCGGAATTTGATCCGGGCCTCCCTCATTTCTTCTCTTTTGCCTGTTTCATCTCCTCCGCCAGTTGCTGGCGTAAATTGCGCAGGCGCGCCTCTACGCTGGAGAGCTGGTAGAAGTCGCCATCGCCGCTTTTTTGCGCCAGTTGCAACTGCTCGATGGCCGCGGGCAGGCTGCCCTGGAGCACGTAAGCCTCGGCCTGGGACTGGTGCTGCAGCAACCTCTTGCCCATGGACGCGTAACTCTTCGCCCGCAGCGCGTAGAGCCGCGCATCGCGCGGATAATTCTTGAGTTGCTCGTCCAGCAATAACGCCGCGTCCGGATGTTTCCCCTGCTGCTGCAGCGCATCGATGTAGGCGTAGTTCAGCGCGCGGTTGTTGGGATAGCGGACGAGCGCCAGTTTGATTGCCTCGACCGCACCCTGGTTGTCACCCTTGGCCTGTTTGATGCGCGCGGCCAGCCCGGCGACCATGGGGTGGTCCGTGGACCTCAACAGCGGCGCGAGTTCGGCTTCCGCGCGGGCGGGTTCCCTGGCGCGCAGCAAGGCCACGGCAAAGCCGTAGCGCGCCGCGGTTTCATTGCTGAATTTCTTGTCCTGCAAGTCGCTTTGCATTTGCGCCAGCGCCTCGCGCGCCGTGCCCTGCTCGGCGCGCAGCTTGGCGCGCACCAGCTGAAAATCCAGGCTGTCGGGCGTCTGCCTGTATGCCAGTCCCTGAATCCGGTTCTGCGCGTCGGCGATGCGCTCGGTGCTAACCGGGTGAGTGCGCAAATAAGCCGGCGCGTTGTTTTCGTACAGGCGTCCCGCTTTTTGCAGGCGCAGGAAGAACTCAGGCATCGCGCGCACATTAAAGCCCGATTTCTCCAGGGTGAGAAACCCGAGACGATCGGCCTCGCGCTCGAACTCGCGCGTAAACCCGATCTGCGCCGTGATTGCGCTGGCCTGGCCGAGCGCCGCTGCCGCCGAACCTACCTGCGAATTGCGCGACAGAATCGCGAGCGCCATTGCCGCCAGCATCGCCATCGACAACTGCCCGTCCCTGCTCGCCATGCGCGCCATGTGGCGCTGGGTCACGTGCGCGATTTCGTGCGCCAGCACCGCGGCCAATTCCGATTCGCTTTGCGCGGCGACGATCAGTCCGGTATGCACGCCGATGAAGCCGCCCGGCATGGCGAAGGCATTGAGTGTGCTGTCCCTGATCAGGAAAAACTCGAAATCCTGGCGCACATCCTGGCTGTTGGCCACCAGGCGGTTGCCGAGAGCGTTGAGGTACTCGGTGAGCTCCGGATCGTCGACAAAGTCGGGGTCGCGCAGGCGCATGTCGCGCATGATCGACTCGCCGATGCGGCGTTCCATCGGCGGTGAAAGCAAGGCTTGCCCCGCATCGCCCAGATCGGGCAGGCCTTCGGCCAGCGCGGGCGGGAGAAATGCCAGGAATAAAGCGAGCAAGCTACTGATACGCATGATGATATGATACTCCGCTATGAAACAAAGTTCCTCCGGCAAGACAAAAAAACTCAGCCATTTCGACGCGCACGGCCAGGCGCACATGGTCGGTGTCGGCGCGAAAGCCGAGACGCGCCGCATCGCCCGCGCGCGCGGCAGCATACGCATGCAGCCGGCAACCCTGCGCCTGATTCAGCAGGGCACGGCAAAAAAAGGCGATGTGCTGGGCGTGGCGCGACTGGCGGCGATTCAGGCGGCCAAGCGCACAGCGGACCTGATCCCGCTGGCGCACCCGCTCGCGCTGACCCGCGTCGGCGCCGAATTCGAACCCGACGCTGTCCAGTGCGGCATCACGCTCACGGTCACGGTCGAGACCGTGGGCCGCACCGGGGTTGAAATGGAAGCCCTGACTGCAGTCAGCGTAGGCCTGCTCACCATCTACGACATGTGCAAGGCGGTAGACCGCGGCATGCGCATCGAGGGCGTACTGCTGCTGGAAAAAAAAGGCGGCAAGTCGGGGCATTACCGCAGTCCGCAGGCATGAATCCGCAGCCACACGGCCCGCCTGTTGCCTACGCACACCGGCGCCCGCGGCAATATCGGGGTACGGGCCGAAACATTTGGTAACAGCGCTGCTGCGGACCTGCATGGTAAGCTTTGCGTCTCGTGCGCTTGCTTGCTGAACCGATGAAAAAGACCCTGCTGTCGATCATCGCCGCCGCTATCCTGGCGAGCGCCGCTTTCGGCGTTTACCGCTACACCGCGAGCAAAGACGATGAGACCGCATACCGCTTCGGCAAGGTCGAGCTCGGCCCGATCACGGCTGCGGTGGCCGCCACCGGGACGCTCAACCCGGTGGTATCGGTGCTGGTGGGCTCGCAGGTTTCGGGGCAGATCAAGGAACTCTTAGTCGATTTCAACTCGGTGGTCAAGAAAGATCAGGTAATTGCGCGCATCGACCCGGAGTCGTTCGAACTCAGGGTTAGGCAGGCGATGGCCGACCTCGAGGCGACCAGGGCGACGGTCCTGACGCAGATGGCGGGCGTAGGCGCGCAGCGTGCCGAGGTATCGCGCAGCGAGGTCAGCCTGGCGGACGTCAAGCGTGACTACGAGCGCAAGCAGATGCTGGTCGAAAAGGGCTTCGTTTCCGCGGCCGACCGCGACAAAGCCCTGGCCGTCTACAACGGCGCTCAAGAGCAGGTCAAGACGGCGCGCGCGCAGCTGGCGGTGGCCGAGGCACAGGCGAAAAATGCCGCAGCAGTGGTCAAGCAGCGCGAGTCACAGCTGGCGCAGGCCAGGGTCGACCTTGACCGCACCATCATCCGCGCGCCGGTCAATGGCGTGGTGATCAAGAAAAGCGTGGATGCCGGCCAGACGGTGGCGGCGAGCCTGCAGGCGCCCGAATTGTTCCAGATCGCCCAGAACCTGCACGAAATGCAGGTCGAAGCCTCGATCGACGAGGCGGATGTCGGACGCACCAAAGTCGACCAGAACGCGACTTTCACCGTCGACTCGTTCCCGGGCCGCACCTTCAGCGGCAAGGTCATGCAGGTGCGCAAGGCGGCGCTGGTGGTGCAGAACGTGGTCACCTACATTGTGGTGATTTCGGCGGCGAACCCGGATCTGCAGTTGCTGCCGGGCATGACGGCCAACGTGCGCATCACTACCGACCAGCGCGAAAACGTCCTCAAGCTGCCCAATGCGGCCTTGCGCTTCCGGCCGGCGGGTTTCAGCGAGGCCGGCACGCCAGGCACTACCGGCGGCGCTGCGCCGGCTGCGGCAGCAACTGCGGGCGGCAACTCGGGACAGCAGTTGCGCCAGCGCCTGGTGACCGCACTCAATCTCGACGCGGACCAGCAGGCGCGGCTGGAGCCGATTTTCTCCGACCTGCGGCAGAAGCTCGCCGGGCTGCGGGAGATGCCGGAAGCCGATCGCGCCAAGACGGGCGAGCGCGCGCGCGCCGAGATGCGCGCCAGGATCACGGAGATTCTCAAGCCGGAACAGAAGCAGAAATATGAAGAGATCGTCGCCGAATCCGCCGGCCGCGCATCCGGCACGAGCGCAGGGCGCGCTCGCGTGTTCGTGCTCAACGCCGGCGGCCCGCCCCGCATGGTCAGCGTGCGCACGGGTCTTTCCGATGGCAGCATGACCGAGATGGTCGCCGGCGAGCTCAAGGAAGGCGACCAGGTCATCGTCGGCACGGCGCAGCCCGGCGGCGGCGCGCCGCGCCCGAGCGGGCCGCGTTTGCCGTTCTGAACGAAACCGGCGATCGATGCGAACCTCATTCCTGCGCGAGCGCAAATCCGGACGCCGCGCGCGTGCCAAGCAACATGGCTGAAGCGCTGATTCAGACCACCGGTCTGGTCAAGGAATACCTCGTCGGCGAACAGACCGTCGCCGCGCTGCGCGGCGTATCGGTGTCCATCGAAAAAAGCGAGTTCGTCGCCGTCATGGGTCCGTCCGGCTCCGGCAAATCGACCTTCATGAATCTGATCGGCTGCCTCGACAGCCCGACTCGCGGCCACTACGTCCTTGCGGGCGAAAAGATTTCGGCGCTCTCGGGCGACGCGCTGGCGGCGATCCGCAACCAGCGCATCGGCTTCGTGTTTCAGCAGTTCAACCTGCTGCCGCGCACCAGCGCGCTGGACAATGTCGAACTGCCGCTGCTCTACGGCGGCGTGCCCGCCGCCGAGCGTCACGAGCGCGCGAAAAAGCGACTGGCCGAAGTCGGCCTCGCCGATCGCATGGACCATCATCCGGCCCAGCTCTCGGGCGGCCAGCAGCAGCGCACGGCGATCGCGCGGGCGCTCATCAACAATCCGGTGCTGATCCTCGCCGACGAGCCGACCGGGGCGCTCGATTCGCGCACCAGCCTGGAAGTGATGGCTCTGCTGCAAAAGCTCAATCGCGACGGCATGACCGTGGTAATCGTCACCCACGAGCGGGACATCGCGGCTTTCGCCCGGCGCAACATCCATTTCCGCGACGGCCTGGTGGTGGAGGATCATCCGGTGCAAAAAATCAATGACGCCGAGGCCATGCTGCGCCAGGCCGGGGCGCCGGCAGCGGTGGCTTGAATGGATCTGCTCGCCACACTGCGCATCGCCCTGCGCGCGCTCAAGGTAAACAAGCTGCGCTCCATCCTCACCATGCTCGGCATCATCATCGGCGTCGGCGCGGTGATCACCATGATCGCCGTCGGCGGCGGCGCGCAGGCGCGCGTCGAGGAGCAGATCAAGAGCCTGGGCTCCAACCTGATGATCATCATCCCCGGCTCGACCACTTCGGGCGGGGTGCGCCTGGGCGGCAGCTCGGCGCAGACGCTGACCGAAGACGACGCCTGGGCGATCACGCGCGAGGTGCGGGAGGTGCAGGTATCGGCGCCGTCCAGCCGCGGCAGCGGCCAGATCGTGGCCGGGAACAACAACTGGTCCACGGTGATTCAGGGGGTGACGCCCGAATACCTGGAAGTGCGCGACTGGCCCATCGTTTCCGGCCGCGGCTTCGAGCCCCAGGAGGTAACCAGCGCCGGCAAAGTTGCGCTGATCGGCCAGAGCGTGGCGAAGCAGCTCTTCGGCGATGCCGATCCGGTGGACCAGCAGGTACGCATCCGCAAAGTCCCGTTCACCATCGTCGGCATGCTCGACAAGAAGGGCCAGAGCATGATGGGGCAGGACCAGGACGACGTTATCCTGGTGCCGCTGACGACCGCGAGGAACCGCCTGTTCGGCAACCCGCAGGGCAAGCTGCGGCGCGTCGGCGTGATCTCGGTCAAGGTGCGCGACGGCCAGAACATGAAGGAAGCCGAGGACAGAATCCGCGAACTGATGCGCCAGCGCCACAAGCTGCAGCCGGGCGCCGATGACGACTTCACCATCCGCAACCTCACCGAAATCCTGCAGGCGCAGGAGGCCTCGAGCAAGGTTCTGACGCTGCTGCTCGCGGCCGTCGCCTCGGTGTCGCTGTTGGTCGGCGGCATCGGCATCATGAACATCATGCTGGTGTCGGTGACCGAGCGCACGCGCGAAATCGGCCTCAGGATGGCGGTCGGAGCGCGCGCCAACGACATCCTCAAGCAGTTCCTGGTCGAGGCGGTGACCCTGTCGCTGATCGGCGGGCTGCTCGGCATCGCGCTCGGTCTGGGCGGCTCGCTCGCCATCGGGGAGTTCGCTGGCTGGCGCACCAGCCTGTCGCCGGAATCGGTGGTGCTGGCGGTGGGCTTCGCCGCGGCAATCGGGATATTTTTCGGCTTTTATCCGGCGCGTAAAGCCTCCAGGCTGTCGCCGATCGAAGCCCTGCGCTATGAGTAGCGCGGGGCGCGAAAGCGTCGCCCGCGCTGACTGGGAACCAATTCCAGGTAAGTGCGCCCTGCCGGGCGCGCCCAAAAAAAAGGGCAAGGATGCAGCCCTTGCCTTCTTCCACCCTTGAACTCCAATACCGGGGTTTGAGGCGCAGCGGAACGGAAAACCGGGTTAAGCTAATGTTGCCTGGCGCACCAGCAAAAAGCCCCGCCATTTGACCGGCGGGGCTTTTTGGCTTCAACTCAGCAGCTACAGATCAGAAAACCGTGGTCTGTCCCTTGTTGAGTCTGCAGGCTTAAGAGTCTATTACCTGCAGCTTGCCGGCAGATACTTCGCAGTAATAGTACCGGTGCATACCCAAGTGACTTTTCCATCGGCTAGCAGAGTTGGGGTCAAGAGAAGATTCCCACCGCCAGGTATTTCAGCCGCCACAGCTACTGCTGTTACAGCAGCGCCATCCCACGTCACGCTCGACACCTTCGCGGTGGCCGTCCAGGCAGGCGTGTAGTCCGACGCCGCAGGCAGCGCATTTTTGGTCTGAGCCCACTCGGCAATGACAACTTTAGAGCCTGAAGCCGCCAGAATGACCTCAGTCACCTTGGCTCGGACCGTGTAATCCTGATACGCCGGCAGCGCCACCGCCGCCAAAATGCCGATAATCGCCACCACGATCATCAGTTCGATCAGGGTAAAGCCGCGTTGAATTGATTTCATTTTGATTCCTTTTGAAAAGTTGCGGCGATTGCTGCACGCCGTACACCGATAGACGCAAGCGCCGTGCCTGAATGTCCCGAACCAGCGCTCCAAAAATAAACTCATAACTTCAATGCATTATGAAAACTGCGCCAGCTTGGACTACGGCCCCGACCTTCCCATTCGTGGCAGCTAGTGACAAAAAATGTCACTTGGAACCCTGGCCGGCCGCGCTTTTCCGGCATCGCCCAGACCCGGTTTATCGTTCCCGCTGAGATGGGCAATTTGCCGGTGCTAAGCTAAGATTGTCGCGCAACCCGGCTTGGACGCTCGCCGGCAAGCGTTGCGCGCGGATCGAACTGCTATACTTCAAACGGCTTTTACCCGGGTTGCGTTTTTGTTGGCCATTTCAGTGGGAGAACTACGATTCTAGAGTTTTTTTCCGCCCGCAAAGTGGCTGAATTGGCCAAGAGCCTGGCGCAGGATTTGGCCAAACGTTATCCGCCTGCAATAGCCAACAATCCCGCGCAGATGGTGTCGCAACAGCGGCTGTCCGGCATACTCGAACAAGTTTTTACGCGTGCCACTGAATTTAGCCGGGAGAACAAGCTGGGCTGGTACAAGAGGGCCAGGCTGGGCAAGGACTTCCGCTGGGAACTGAATGAACTGGGCTATGACGAAAAATTCGTCGATTCAGCCACCGAAGGTCTGATCCTCTGCGTGAGCCGCAGTCCTTCGCTCAAAACCTGAGAGCGCAAGCCGATGCCCTGGCGCCAGGCGCGCTTCAGGGGCTATATCCTGGAATTCTGCTCTCATCGACGCGGTCGATCTGATTCGCATCGAGAAATTGTTCGGCGTAGCGTTGGTAAACTTTCTGCCGGATGAATACATCGAACAGATCGGGATCGATGTGTCCCCCTTCCTTGAATTTGCCCAGGATTTGCAGGGATTCGGTCAGTGTCTTGCCCTTCTTGTAAGGCCGGTCCCTGGCGGTGAGCGCTTCGAAGATGTCGGCGATGCCCATGACACGCGCCTGCACCGACATCTCGTCACGCTTGAGGCCGCGCGGATAACCCTTTCCGTCCATGCGCTCATGATGCCCGCCGGCGTATTCGGGCACGTGGCGAAGATGCTTGGGCCAGGGCAGCGCCTCCAGCATTTTGATGGTGGCGACAATGTGGTAGTTGATGATCTCGCGCTCCTTCGGCGTCAAGGTGCCGCGCGGGATGTTAAGGTTTTCGATCTCGTCGTCGGTAAGGAAATAGGCGGTATTGCCGGATGGGTCCAGCCACTTGTAAGCGGCGATTTTTTTCACGTGTTCCTGCGCCTCCGGCGGCATGAATTCGCCGCCGATATTGCACTTGCGCAGGAATTCGCGGTCCTGGTCGAACTGGCGCAGGCGCGCTTTGTACGCCTGTTCGAGCTGGTTCGCGCGCTCGCGCAGCGACAATTCGTCCAACCCCTGCTGCGGCAACGCGGCTCTGTCTTTCAGCAGTTCGATCTCCGCGTCGCGCTTGAGCACCTCGAAGCGGGTATCGATGAGATGGATGCGGTCAAAAATCAGCTCCAGCTTGGTCGCCTTGTCCACCACGTGCACCGGCGTCGTCACCTTGCCGCAGTCGTGCAACAGACCCGCGATTTTCAACTCGTAACGGTCCTTGTCGCTCATGTCGAAATCCCTGAGCGCTCCCTGCTTCGTCTGGTTCACGGCTTCGGCGAGCATCATGGTAAGTTCCGGCACGCGCTGGCAATGCCCGCCGGTATAGGGGGATTTCTCGTCGATCGCCGTGTTGATCATGGTGATAAATGATTCGAATAATGCCTCCAGTTGGTTGATCAAGTGGCGGTTGGTGAGCGCAATGGCCGCCTGCGAGGCGAGCGACTCCGCCAGGCGCTGGTCCGCATCGGAGAACGCCACAATCCCGCCCGTCGCGGGGTCCATGGAGTTGATCAACTGCAGCACGCCGATGATTTCGTTCTCGTGGTTTTTCATCGGCACCGTAAGAAAAGACTTGGACCGGTAGCCGAGCTTCTTGTCGAAATTGCGCGTGCCGGAGAAATCGAAACCTTCCTCGATGTAGGCATCGGCGATATTGACGGTCTTGCCGGTGAGTGCCGCGTAGGCCACCACCATCTGATTGTTCGGTTCGCCGTCCTTGCTGTACAGATGGATCGGATAGAACGGGACCGCGTTGCCGGTGGTGCCGCCCATGGCGATATTGAGCGAATCGGTGCGAACGATCTCGAACTTGAGCCGTTTCGAGCCGTCTTCCTCGATCAGCAGATACAAGGTGCCGCCGTCGGCGCGGGTAATGACCTTGGCCGCGAGCAGAATGCTTTCCAGCAGCCGGTTGATGTCCCTTTCGGCCGACAGCGACGCGCCGATCTCGTTCAGTTGCTCCAGCCGCCGAAACAGGTCTTCCACGGTCTGGACTGGCATCCCCTGACCGCTGCGCGCCGCCGCCACTTATGTGTTCCCCATCGCCGCAGCGTGCGAGCTTATTTGATGCAGACCGCGCGCACTATGGACATGTCGGTGAGCCCCATCAGGACTTTCTCCATGCCGTCCATTTTCAGGGTGCGCATGCCTTCGTCCAGGCAGCAGGCCAGCATTTCAGCCACGCGCGCGTGCTCCTGGATCAGTTTTTTCAGCGGATCGGTACCGACCAGCAGCTCGTGCAGGCCGACCCGGCCCTTGTAGCCGCTGCCGCCGCAAGCGTCGCAGCCGATCTTCTTGTACATGGTGAACTGGCCCTTGTCGTTGGCGTAGTCCTTGACCCATTCCTTGTACACGTTCTCGTAGCCCTCCTTGGGGTTCTGCTTGAAGGTCGAGGTATTGATCAGCTCGCTGCAGTATTCGGTCAGGAACGCCTTCATTTCTTCGGCAGCGGGGTTGTACGACTGTTTGCACTTGGCGCACAGGCGCTTCGCCAGGCGCTGCGCCAGAATGCCGAGCAGGGCGTCGGAGAAGTTGAACGGATCCATGCCCATGTCGAGCAGGCGGATGATGGATTCCGTGGCGCTGTTGGTATGCAGCGTGGCGAACACCAGGTGGCCGGTGAGCGAAGCCTCGATGCCGGTCCCGACGGTTTCCTTGTCGCGCATCTCACCCACCATGATGATGTCCGGATCCGCGCGCAGAAACGCTTTCATGATTATGGCGAAATCCAGCCCGGCCTTCTTGTTGATCTGCACCTGGCGCAAACCCTTTTGCGTGATCTCGACCGGGTCCTCCGCGGTCCAGATCTTGGTATCGGGCGTATTGAGGTGTTTCAGCACCGAGTGCAGGGTGGTGGTCTTGCCCGAGCCGGTCGGACCGCAGACGAAGAACAAGCCATAGGGCTTGCTCACCACGACCTTCAGCGTCTCCAGGTTGTGCGGCGTGAGGCCGAGTTTTTCGAGCGGAATCGGCTCGCCGGCGGCGAGGATACGCATGACGATGTCCTCGACTCCGCCCTGGGTCGGAATGGTGGCGACGCGCAGCTCGATGTCCAGCGGCCCGAATTTCTTGAATTTGATCTTGCCGTCCTGGGGCCGGCGCTTTTCCGAGATGTCCAGGTCGCACATGATCTTGACGCGGGCGACGATGGCGTTGCGGTAGGAGGCCGGCACCTCGATGTAGGGCGAGAGCGACCCGTCTTTCCTGAAGCGGATCTCGGTCTTGCCCTTGCCCGGATAGGACTCGACGTGGATGTCGGATGCGCCCTGGTTGTAGGCGTCGATAACGATCTTGTTCACCAGCTTCACCAGCTCGTTATCGGCCGCCTGGGAGAGGTCATCGGATGCACCCTCACCCCCGGCCTCGTCATCGTCTTCCAGCCCGGAGAGCAGATCGCCGATGTCGCCGGTATCGAGCACCTCCGCGCCGAAGAACATATTGAGCGTTTCCTTGAACTCGCGCTGCGTGGTAACGCGGTACGCGAGCTTGCTCTTGGGAAACACGTTCTGCACGATGCGCGAGCTCTTTACCCGCTCCGGATCCAGACACAGCACGACCACGCCGTCCTTGCCATCGTCGATCGGCACCCACTGGTTCTGCTCGACATACTCCCGCTTCAGGTTCTTCAGCAGGTCCGGCGGCTTGATCCGGTCCGACCGGTGCGGTTCATAGGGGACGCCGAAGAATTTCGACAAAGCCTGGCCGATGGCGGGCAATTTTACCTGGAACTCGTCGATCAGCACCTGCTCGACGTCCACCGCCTTCTTGCGCGCCGAGCGCGCGGCCAGATCGAACTCCGCCGGCGAGATCACCGCATCGCTCACCAGGAAATCGTACTTGGTCTTGATGACCTGGGGTTTCTGCCGCTGCCTGAAAGCGATGGCCAGCGTCTGCGCCAGCTGGGCCACGCCTTCTTCCATCAGCGGCGGAAACGGCACCCCGGCCTTGTTGTTGATGATCTGGATGACGCCGATCAGTTCGTCACCGTCCGTTACCGGTGCCACCAGCATCTGCTTGGTGCGGTAGCCGGTGCGCTTGTCCACTTCCTGCAGGAACCGCAGGTTGGGGTTGATCGCCTTCAGTTCGATCTCATCGTAGACATCCTTGATGTTGATCATCTTCTTGGAGAAGGCGACGTAGCCGCCGATTGACTGCTCGGCGATCGGCAACTTCAGGTCTTTGAAGGAATTCAGTCCGGTCTTCACCTTCGACACGATCGACTGCTTGTCCTCGCCAACGATATAGATCGTAAGTCTGTCGGCGTTGAACAGGCTGCAGATATCCGACGAAACCTCGAGCATGATCTCGTCGATGTTGGAGGTCGCATGGATCTTGTTCGTGACGTTCTGCAGATTCTTCGAGAACATCAATCTGGCATTGACGTCGGCCGGTCCCGTTGCCGCGGCCGGTGGGGTATTCAGAACTGCACTCATAGTGACCTCGTCAATCGATCAGCGCAGCCGAAGGCTGCGACCATAACGACATGTTTCGTACTATACGACAAAAAAAGCCGCCCGCGCTTTGCCGCTTGCAGAGCCGCCCGTCGCGGCAACCTGCCTGCCGACCTGCCCCGCGCCGCCGTCAGCCGCGGCACCCGGCTTGAGCGGTTCTTACCCTCATGGCAGCCTGTCCCCGCCCCAAAGCCCTCCTTCGAGCAAATAGACATTGTAGCCGCGCTGCGCCAGCAGGAAGGCGGCGGCGGAACTGCGCCTGCCGCTCTGGCAATAGACGACATATTCCTTGTTTATGTCCAGGGCGCCAAAAGCGTTGCGGATTTCAGACAGCGGAATATTGATTGCTCCGGGCAGCTTGTCGTATTGATATTCGGACATGTAGCGCACGTCTATCCACTCGGCGCCGCCCAGCACCTTCTGCTTGGCCTGCTCCATGTTGATCCCGCGCAGCAGCGGTTCGCGCAACAGCGCGTTGAAATCCTGCTTGCTCAAGCGCAACAGGCTGCCGTCCGTCTTCATGGTGACGGTGGCGTTGCGCCTGGCCTCGGACACCAGCGCCTCTTCGCCGAAGGTATCGCCGCTTTTCAACTCCGCCAGCGTCATGCTGACCCCGCCTATCATGCGCTCCACCTGGGACCTGCCGGACTCGACTAGGTAGTAGTAGTCGCCCTCCGCACCCTCGCGGACGATTACCTCGCTTTTTTTCGCCTCGATGCGCTCGAAGCGCCGCAGCAGCTCGTCGATGTGCGCCGAAGGCAGCCGGGAAAAGGCGCCGAAGCGCAGGTTATTGATGCCGAACAGCCCCGACATGACGCCCCAATCCGCGCCGGCCGATGACCGCTCGATCGACGACTGGCCGCCCGACGGCTCGTGCACCCCTGCCTGCCCCTGCCTGGCCATCTGGTCCCAGGTGAGCATGATATCCAGCAGGTCGTCGTCGATGCGTATCAGTTGCACCTCAGTCACCGCCTTGGCCGAAATGAACACGCGCCGCTTCCCCAGTGGGTAGCGCGCATCGGCAGAACCACCGACTACCACCTCCGATCTGCCTTGGCTATAAGCCAGCGCGAGTTCGCCGTGTAGCAGATAGACCGTCTGGCCGGCAATCGTGCCCAGCCGGAACGGATCGAGGTTGCGGCTGACCGACTCGATATGGCAAAGGTCGGCGAGTTCCTGCAGCCGCACGTCGGACAGCGACGAGAGCGGGTCCAGGGCTTTCAATGCTGCCACGCTGAGCTTGGTTCCCGACATAAGCGTTTCCGAAAAAGCCTTTTATCCTTTAGCCGTCAAAACTCGAATACCTGGTTGTTCTGCAACATGCGCGGCTTGTGCGGCCCTGCGCAGTCCTCGATCTCCTGCATGGTCAGTTCAATCTCACCCGGCTTGAGATGGGTGATGAACACTTCAGCGCTGCGATCGAGCTTGGCCAACTCTTCGGCCAGGAGGCTTGGGCACAGGTGCTTGGACGCAATGGCGAGATCCCGCTCGCGATCGCAGAAGGCGGTTTCGATGATCAAATAGCGCAGATTGGCGATCTTGTTGACTATCTTCCACAGCGGATCGTTGGTGGTGGTATCGCCGGTAAACACCAGGCTCGCCCGGCCGGAGTCGACCTGGTAGCCGACCGCCGGCACCACGTGATTGGCCGGAAGCGGCGTAATTTTTCGCCCTTTCACCTCTATCGTCTGGCCAAGCTCCAATGCCTTGTACCGCATGAACGGATTGCTTGGGGTCGGGATCTGGGTGAAGTCGGGCCAGATGCTCCAGTTGAATATATGGTTGCGGATGATCTCCAGCGTCGGCTCGGCGGCATGGACCGTGAGCGGCTTGTTGCGCATCCCACCCACGGTATCGACCAGGAAGGGGATGGAACAGACGTGGTCCAGATGCGAATGCGTGACAAAGATATGGTCGATCAGCATCAATTCCGCCAGCGACACATCGCCCACTCCGGTGCCGGCATCGATCAGGATGTCATTGTCGATGAGCAGCGAAGTAGTGCGCAGATGCCGCCCACCAATACCACCGCTGCATCCGAGTACCCTAAGCTTCATCCCTGCGCCTTATTTCGTCTTGAAGGCAGTTACCCCGTCCCAGTTGGGGCCGGGCGGATCGGCGCGGCACTGCTTGATGCGCTCGAAATACAGTTCGTACAGCTTACACTCCGGCGACATGCGCTGTGCGTTGAACAAGTCCATCTCCGCTTCGTCCCACTTCTGCGCTCGATAGGCCCGGAGCGCCTTGTGCCACAGCTTGATCTCGTCCACGACCTTCTTGTCGACCCGGCCTTCAATGCCAATCGGCTCGAAGATATCGACCGGCTCGTCCTTGCCCTTCACTTTGACCCGATCGAGTTCACGAAATACGATGTCCTTTACCACCTCCTTGGTGTTGGGACCGACGATAACCCCGACGCCGTAGACGCGCGTCAATCCCTCCAGGCGCGATCCGAGGTTGACCGCGTCGCCCATCACGGTATAGGCCTTGCGCAGTTTCGAGCCCATGTCCCCTACCCGCATCTGGCCGGTATTGACGCCGACACCGATGCGGATATCGGGCCAGCCGCGCGCGCGCATCTGCTGTCGCAGCTTGTCGAGTTCGGCCTGCATGGCCATCGCGCTGATCACCCCCTGGCGCGCATGCTCGGGGTCGCCCACCGGAGCGCCCCAGAAAGCCATGATAGCATCGCCGATGTACTTGTCGAGGGTACCGCGGTTGTTGTGAATCACCAGGCTCATCGCAGTGAGATAATCATTGATGAACTGCGATAGTTCTTTCGGCTCCAGGCTCTCGGAGATCGAGGTGAAACCGACGATGTCGGAGAACAACACGGTGAGTTGCTCGCTCTTGCCCTCCATGCTGTATTTCTCCGGATCCTCCGCCATCTTGTCGACCAATTCCGGCGGCACGTACTGCCCGAACAATTCGGTGAACTGGCGCTTGCTGCGCGATTCGACGAAGTAACCCCAGGACATATTGAGCGCGTACAGCAGCACCGTCATCAGCAGGCTCGACGCGAGAGGCAGAACCAAGCCGCCCTTGCTCCATACCACCACGTTGAGCCCGGCGATCAGCACGACTGCGAGCAAGGACACCAGCGTTGCCTTCAACGGGCTCAGGAGCGGCACCAACAATGCCAGCGCGATCCCTCCGACCAGCAGCAGAACCACTTCGGCGCCCAGCATATAAGGCGGCTTCTGCTTGAAGTCGTTATCCAGCATCGCGGCAATCATGTTGGCGTGTATCTCCACCCCGGGATACACGCTGCCCACCGGCGTGGACCGCAGATCAAGCAGGCCCGGGGCAGAAGTGCCGATCAGGGCGATCTTGCCCCTGAGTTCTTCTTTGGGCACCTTGTCGGAATAGATGTCGGCGAATGAGATATATTTGAAGCTGCCGCGCTTGCCGCGGTAGGGAATCAGCGCGCTGACATTTTCGTCCACCGGGATGGTAACCGGCCCCACCTTCAGCCATTCCAGCCCGGAGTAGCTCTTGCTGGAGAATCGGTCGGACGCAAAGCCGGGCTCCACCTTCGGGTACCCCGCCAGCACCCTGATCATGGCGAGCGACAGCGCCTCGTAATAGGCCCCTTGATATTCGGCCAGGATCGGCACTCGCCGTGACACGCCGTCGGGATCGACCAGGGGGTTGAAGTGGCCGGCATTGGCGGCAGCGGCCTGAAATTCCCTCAAATTGCCGCCAAAGCCCCGCCACGAGGTGAAGCTGATATTCCTTCCCTGGAAAGACCCCTTGGGCAGCACCGGCTCGGGGATGGCGCCGGACTGCACCGCATTCTCCTCGCTGTTGAAGTAATAGCCCAGCACCACGGGCCTGTCCTTGAGGGTTTTGGCGAAAATGCCGTCGTAATCGAGTTCCGGACGCAACTCATTGAGCGCCGACTGGAACTGGCCTACGTCCTTCAATTTGCCTTTAGCGAGTTTGTCCAGCACCGGCAGGCCCGAACTTTCGTCGGGTTCGGCGAACACCACGTCGAAGCCGATGATGACGACGCCGTATTCGTCGAACAGCTTCTTCAGCAGCGCCGAGATCTTGTCGCGGCGCCAGGGCCAGCGCCCGAGGACGTTCTTGTCCAGGCTGCGCTCGTCGATATCGAGTATGACCACGCGCGGGTCCACGCCGCCGGGCATGGTCAGCGCCAGCCGGGTGTCGTACATGATGTTGTCGAGCCGGGTAATAAGGCCGATATCGTAGAATTTGCCGGCATGGCCAACGAACAGCAGCATGACCACGAGGCCAAGCGCAATCCTGACGATATGCTGTTTCACGCCGCGTCTTTCTTATTTTGGAGGCAGGAAATCAGGTCTTGTAGAAAAACTCCACCTTCACCCCGGCAAGCTCGATGACGTCATGGTCGTTGAGCGCGTGAGCCTGCAGCGCTATCGGTGTTCCATTGATCGTCGGCTTGTTGGCGCCTTCGACGTGGGTAATGAAAAAACCTTGCGGCCGGCGCGTGATCACCGCGACTTGCACACCAGGTTTGCCCAGCGTGGTGAGCGGCTTGGTGAGTTCCATCTCCTTTCCGGCGTTGGCGCCCGACAGGAGCTGCAGCATGGCGCGCCGCATCGGGGCGGCAGGCGCAGGAGGCGCAGCGGCCGGAGTTGCGCCCGCGGGCGCCGCCATGCCAACCAGGGTGTCGCCGTGTGACTTGGGGGAGGCGCCAGCCGGCGCGGGATCGACGTGTCCGTGTGGGGCGCCAGCGGTCGCCGGCGGCTGAGGTTCCGGCGGTTTTCGCATCGCTCCCGGGCGCAAAATCATGGTCTTCTCGAAATCGGCCGCCTTCGCGGCCCCGGGCAGCGCTTCGCTGATGTATTTGAGCTTGTACTTGCCGAGCTCGATGACGTCGTTGTTCTGCAAAAAATGCTTCTTCACCGTCTTGCCATTGACGCAGGTGCCGTTGGTGCTGCCCAAATCCTCGAGGAATGAATCCGCGAGTATGGTCACGATGACGGCGTGCTCGCCGCTGACGGCCAGATTGTCGATCTGGATATCGTTGTGCGGCTTGCGCCCGATGGTGGTGCGCTCCTTGGAAAGCACGATTTCCTTGAGCACCAGACCGTCCATACTGAGTATCAGCTTCGCCATAGCATTATCCTCGTACTATCTAAACCATCCGAAAATTTTCGACGCCAGGCCCTGTCTGGCCGGGTATTCACGCAAAATCTTGATCAGGATTACCGACACGTTGTCGCGCCCGCCGTTGTCGTTTGCCATCTGCACCAGCTGCTGTGCCGCCAGATTCAGGTTGGCGCCCAGCGCCTGCAGCGCCATGCCTATATCGTCGTCGCCCACCATGTCGGACAACCCGTCCGAGCACAGCAGATAGATGTCGCCGGGCTGCGCGTCATATTCGTGGATCTCTGCCTCGACCGCCGGATCGATGCCCAGTGCCCGCGTCACCAGATTCTTGTTCGCCGAATGTTTTGCCTGCTCCTTGGTGAGCATACCGGCGTCTACCTGCTCCTGCAGCAGCGAATGGTCCTTGGTCACCTGGCTGAACTCGTCGCCGCGCAAGCGGTACAGACGCGAATCGCCTATATGCGCGACCATCATCTTGTTGTCGTAAAACAGGGCGATCACCAGCGTCGTACCCATGCCGGCATACTGCGGCTGGCTCTGCGACGCCTGATAGATCGAAGTATTGGCCTTGGTAACCTGTTCCTGCAGCATCTTCAGCGCGGCTTTCTGGCCGCTTTGCGGGTCGACCTCGTGCGGTGCCTTATTGTCAAGCAATTGCCGCAATTCCGTGGTGATCACCGTGGTAGCCATGCCGCTGGCCACTTCCCCTGCATTGTAGCCACCCATGCCGTCGGCCAGCACCACCAGGCCTTTTTCCGCAATCGAGGCGATCGAATCTTCATTGTGCTCGCGCACCATGCCGGGATCGGTGTGGCTGGCAACCTCTAGAGCTTGACTCAGATCCATGCGTGCGTTTCCTAAAGACTGATGTCCATGTCGACGCCACCGCCACCGGTGGCCGCCGCGGCGCCACCGCCGAAAGCCGCTCGCAGCGCCGCGGCGAATTCGTCGCCGGTCTGGTAGCGCTCTTCGGCCTCCTTGGCCATGGCCTTGTCGAGAAATGCCACCAACCCGGGCGGCAGATCGGGTCGAACCGAGAGAATATCCGTCGGCGGCTCACTCGCGATCCTGAACATCAGCTGCGCCATGGAATCGCCAGCAAACGGCAATGCGCCGCACAACATCTGGTAGAAACTTACGGCGAGCGAGAACAAGTCGCTGCGCCCGTCCACTTTCTTGCCCGAGAGTTGCTCCGGCGACATGTAGGACGGCGTGCCCAGCACCATCCCCGTCTTGGTCTTGGACGAGTCGGTGATGCGTGCGATGCCGAAGTCGGTAACCTTGGGTGCGTCGCTCTCCGCATCGTACATGATGTTGGCGGGTTTGATGTCCCGGTGCACGATGTTTTGTTTGTGGGCATAGCCGAGCGCGTCGGCGACGCGCGCGACGATCGACACCACCTTGTCGACCGGCAGCAGATTGTCCGGCTTGGTGTAGGGGATCAGATCCTTGCCCTTGAGCAGTTCCATGGCGATATAGCACAGATCGTGCTCCTCGCCCGCATCGAAGATGGTGACTATATTGGGATGCGACAGCCGCCCGGCGGTTTCCGCCTCGCGGAAGAACCGCTCCTTCACCTCGACCAGTTCGTCTGCCTCGAACTCCTGCGACAGCGCCATGGTCTTGATCGCCACTACGCGCCCGATTTTCGGGTCCTTGCCCTGATAGACCACACCCATCGCGCCCTTGCCCAGTTCCTTCTCCACCTGGTAGCGGCCGAGCATGGGTTTTTCCGCGCCGGTGCCCAGAGACATGGAACCACCGGGATGGCTGGAACCGCCGCCCAGAATGACCGTCTCCGACATCACCTTGGCGCGGTTCAGTCGCGCCTCCAGGTCGCGGAACTTGGGGTTATGGCCGGCCATGTACTGAAATACGTTCTCCGCCTTGTTGAACTGGCGTTTGCGCTCGAAGTCGAGGGCCAGGTTGTACAGGTTGTCCATCAGTCCGTCGTCCAGCGGCACCTTGCGGAATTTGTCCCAGGCCATGTCGAACTGGCCCTGGCCCTGGAACGCGAGTCCCAGCATGCGGTTGGACTCGGCCGAGTCGGCGTCGGATTTCACCTTGCCCGCTTCGGTCAGGACAAAGCGCTTGGTAACCAGCAGGACATGGCCTATCACCAGCAGCACCAGCGGCAGCATCAACTGCAGCCACATCGCCGCCGAGGTCATGAGCACGAAGTGGACGATGAGTAACAGCGCAAGCAGCGCGGCAGTCACGATCGCACCCATGCCTGCCTTGAGCCGGGGCAACAGCGCAATCAGGTAGGCGGCAATGAGCAGAAACACCAGCAACTCGACCCAGTAGCCCCAGGGCGGCGCCACGAAGAAATGTTCGGACAGGATCGACGACACCGAATGCGCAAGCACGAGAACCGGCGGCATCGCTGGCGATACCGGGGTAACGGCCGCGCTGCCCAGGCCGGCCGCGGTCGGCCCGATCAGCACGATCTTGTCCTGATATTTGCTCACCGGGATCTTGCCGGTGATCACATCGTAGAATGAGTCCACGGGAAAGGCCGGTCGAGCGTCGCGATCCTTGTAGAAGTAGGTATACATCCGCGTTGCCGGGTCGGTGACGATGTTGAGCTTGCCCAGCGACACCTTTTCACCGGGCTGAACCTTGATATCGGCCACGCCCAGATTCAGGCTTCTGGCCGCGACCATCATCGACAAGGACGGATAGACTTGATCGAAATAACCAAGCACCAGCGGCTCGGTGCGAGTGCCACCGTCGACATCGGGCGTGGCGTTGAGATGACCAAGCGCGACGGCTGCCTTGCCGATGATTTCTATCGGGAAATCCACCTTGCGCGTGGGCAACATACCGTCTTCAGCGCCTTTGCCGATCTTGGACAGATTGTTCTTGGTCACATAATCCGGCAGCGGTTTGTCCGGCCTTCCGCGCGGCTCACCCAGTTCGAACAAGGTCATCGGCACCACGTTTCCCGCGCGTGTAAAGCTATCTGCAAGCCTGCGGTCCGTATTGAGCGTCTGCTCCGCCTCCTTCAGCAGCGTGACGAACGGCGCCAGGGGACCGGCCGGAGGCGCCGCCACGGGCACATTCGGATCGGGCGCTGCCGCGTCGGCGGGCGCGCCCACGCCCGCCATTTCCAGCAGCTTGACGACATAGGTGTAACCCGCGTCGACCTGCGGTTCTGAAAACAGCACCGTGTAGGCGATCACCTTCGCCTTCGCGGCTGACAGGCTGTCGGTCATTTTCGCCAATACGTCCCGCGACCAGGGCCAGCGGCCGAGATTGGCGAGGCTCTGCTCATCGATGGCGATGACTGCGATCTTGTCCAAGGGCGCGCGCGAAGTCGCGACAACACCGAGGTCGTAAGCTTTGCGCTCGAGGCTCGGAATAAGATCGCTCAGGCGATTGAACAGGACGACGAAAATGACGACCGCGACTCCGAGAAACCAGTCGGTTTTCCAAAATCCGGCCTTCGTCATATCTGACCTCCTGCGCACCTGATCTTCTTTTGCGTTTGCCGGGCTATCTGCCCGATAGGCAACGCATTTTACGACATTAGCCTCGGCGCTTGTGCTATTTCCGCTGCAGAAAAAAGCAGCGCGCGCCTGTCGCTAAGGAGCATTCCGCACCAATGCCGCGCCCCGCCTGGACGCCTCGTTCAAGCCCCTGTTTTCTCCCTGATGCCCGGTTCGCATTGATACTTGGACAAGTCCTATTTATAAACAGGGCGATAATGCTCATTCTTGCAGTTAAATATTAGATTAGTCAAATGTTTTTTGCTAATCGGCCTGATGAACACATGGGCCGAATGCGCATGCAGCAGGCGAAAAGAGGAAGGTGAGCCGGCGCGAGCCGGAAGAAAAAGCAAAACCCCTTGCCACCGGGCAAGGGGTTTTCTGGTCGTGAGCGATCGTTTAGCGGCCGAGTATCGTCCCCACGGCGATCCCCAGATCGGCCGGTGAAACTTTCTTGCCGCTGCCCAGCTTGCCCTTGGCAATTTCGATCTGCCCGCCCTGGGCGGTGATGAACATGCTGGTCGCGCCGACCGCGGTGACCTCGCCCACCTTGCCCTTGACCGCGCCGAAGGTGCGCACCAGGTGCTTCTTCGAGCCAAACAACTGCAGCTTTTCGCCGTTGTGCGTGGTCCATGCGCCCGGCGCGGGGTCGCAGCCGCGAATCAGGTTGTGAATGAAATCGACGTGACTGGCCAA
>ERZ1292630.1740-Hain-H41-02um-R3-1740-length-20914-cov-18_pt1 | contig 20914 bp, 22 predicted proteins | sample MGYA00564408_ERZ1292630 | MGnify/ENA primary metagenome ERZ1292630 (study PRJEB36523, sample SAMEA6512641) | groundwater metagenome | collected 2019-01-08 | study: AquaDiva: Metagenomics assemblies of 32 groundwater samples
ATAGACCGCCTGTTTCCAGGACGTTCAGTGTGTAGAAGAATCGCCAATGGAGGTAACGGAGACATAGGCTGAACCCGCAGATCAGAAAAGCAAACTTGAGAACTGGATGCCAGCGGGCGATCAGGTAGAGGAGGGCGGTGACGGCAAAGAGTTCCCATGGGAAGTGCTCTGAAAACCCGACCACATCGAACGGTCGCAAGAACCCCAGGAACTCTTCGTAGTGGCGGGTTTGCGAGAGGGTCAGGGCCTGTCCGAACCATAGCCAGTTCTGGAAATAGTAGGGGACTCGTTTCCCTCCGACGGCAACAGCTTCAAGCGGGGCGAGCTTTTTTTCGCTCAGCAGGAGGGCGAGATCGTGCTGTTCCTGGAAGGCCAGGGCATGGACGGTGGCATAGAGCGGAAGACCTTCACTTGACGACAGGGGTAATCCCTTGAGGGAGTAGCGATCGACAAATTCGCCATGCGCCGTCCATTCGTGCTGGAAGAACCCCAGCATCTTTTGCCGTAAGGGACCTTCGGATCGTCCGAACCAGGCGGCATCGAGCGCCACGCGCCAAAAGATCGGGAAGGCGTCATAGCTGAACGAGGACGAGGCCCCAGTCACGGGGTGCCGAACAGTCAATCGGCCGGTGCGTGGGTCCAGATAGATGAGTTCCGGAGGGACGGGCAGGGCCTCTTCATCATAGAGCCAATGCAGAATGGCGTAGCTTGCTTCAATCGCCTGGGCCCATGGATGGTGAGAATCGACAGAGGCGAAGATCTCGTAGGCATAGGGGGCCAGGTAGGCGACGTGGATTGTCGGATAGTTCTCGTAGCGCGCCCAGTTGCCAGCCGTTACATAGGCGCGCGAGCCGACGTGAACCATCTCCTGGTTCCAGATTGAATCGATGATGGCCAGCGATTGAATCTGGAACGGTGGATGGTCGAATCGTCGAGCGGCTAGGATCAGGGCGAGCGCAATGTCGGTATCGGCGTCCGTCGCCGAGTTCTTATCGAGCACAGTCCCTTTCCACTTCCATGCGAAGAGCTTGTCATCGCGGACTTGGAGATGCTGTTTCGTCCAATCCCAGACGGTATTGAACGTCGCACGGTCGTTCGACCATACGGCTCGGAGCATGGCGTAGCCTTGTCCCTCCGACGTTGTGATGCCGTTTTCATCCAGGCTGACGACCCGGCCATTCTGGATATAGGTCTGTTTGTAGAAACTCCAGAGCGCGGAGAGATCGTCAAGTTGCCGGATGTAGGTGTCGCTTGAACGTGATGAAGGCGTGGCTACGGCACTGCCGGATACTCCGATGCACAATGTGGCACAGAATAATACGATTGATAGTAGCCGGCTGAAGGAGTGCATAAGTCTTTGATTACGGTTCTCGTTAATAGAAGGGGAGTAATGACAAGGGGCCTATCTCGTGGTGGTTCGAGTGGTGGCAAATCAGCCTTGCTAAACGCTTTGCGGCTCATCAGGAAAATTCTACGGATTAAATCACGAGGAGGGTGGTGGAGGCAACGAGCGGCAGGCTGTGGAAACACTACAAGCTTGGTCTGTCTGGTTTCTCTGGTCTATTCGATCTGTCTCGTGTGTTTGGCTGAACGAAGCTAACCAGACAGACGGAACAGACCAAATGAACAAGATCGGCTGGCGGACTTTTTCAGCATCCTGCTAGGCGGTCTCATCCATATCGATCATTCTCCCAGGGGAAGGCGCTGTTCGAGTAGCCCCGCACTTCCCAGAACCCCTTTTCATCCTTATCCAAAAAAGTAATCTCCTTCACCCACTTGGCGCCTTTCCAGGCATAACGCTTCGGGACAATTACGCGGACCGGGCCGCCATGTTCCTTCGAGAGGGGTTTGCCGTTCCATTTGTATGTCAGCAGCACGTCCTGGTCGTCGCAAGCTTCAAGCGGCAAGTTAGTGGTGTAGTCATCGAACGATTTGAAGAGGACGAACTTTGCTAAAGACAGCGGCTTTACCAGCGACAGAATGTGTTTGAAGCTGACCCCTTCCCACTCATTATCGAACCGGCTCCAGCTCGTGACGCAGTGGAAGTCTGAGACGTTTTTGAACTGGGGCTGCGCCAAGAATTGTTCCCATGTCCAGGTGATGGGAGTGGTCACGAACCCGTTGATGGTAAGGCTCCATTCGGTCAAGGGAACGTCAGGTTTAAATCCCAGGTCCAACACAGGCCAGGTTTCGACGAGATGTTGTCCCGGTGGCAGGCGGGCATCTCCTTCGTAAAACACTTCTCGTTCTTCACCGCCACGCCGGGCCTTCGCCCACTGTTCTTTTGTCTTGGTCAAACGGCTCGGTTCATCCATAGGTCGGCCTCCCCGTACAGAGTAGGGCAAGAAGGTCCTGTCTTACAAGTACGAGGTCTCAGAATTCGAGATAAACAACTTGGCCTAACTCATTACAAAACCTAGCGATTGGTCCGACCTGCTACACTTGCAGGGATTCATAAATTGGGAGGGGTATGAGTAGGAGCACCTTAGAATTTATCGTCCTCGGCGCAGTCTGCTCCGTGGCGGTACTCATGATTCCGGTTGAGCAGACGGTTGCAGCAACAAAAAAAGTAACGGAGCCGGCTCCCGTCGTCGTAGCCAAGCCTATCAAGCAATCATCTGAGCAAGGTCAAATCCCGTCGATCCAACGTGCCAAGAAGAGCCCCATAGCCGTTACCGCTGAGCGTCAACCGGAGGCTATCCAGAAGCAGGCCAAGCCGGCATCGGCTGAGCCCAAATCGACGAGTTCGAAGAGCTCCATACCTGTCGTCAAAGAACGTCAACCGGAGGTTGTTGAAAGGCAGGCTAAGCCTGCATTGACTGAACCCAAGCTGGTGAGTCCAAAGAGTCCCATACCCATTGCCATGGAGCGTCAACCGGAGGTTATCCAGAGGCAAGCCAAGCCAGTACCGGCTGACATCAAACTGACGAGGCCGAAGAGTTTGCGACATATGAAAGTTCATAAGAGGGAGGCGCCGAAAGCTGTTGTGGAACCGAGCATCGATCTCATGTACCACGGTATGCTGGAAAGCCCCCAGCGCTACGACCCTCGCCGAAATCATCGCGTCGGCGCAGGTGTTCCTGATCCACACAATCCTGAATTGACCCACGACCATTTCCAAGAACTTGACCGCAACCAAGACGGGTCGATCGACCCAATTGAACGGGTGTTCGGCAGGCTCGATATGGATCGCGACCTCTACGATCGCCGGCCACGATAGCCGGCGTTGCCATCTCCTTCATCTCTTACCACCCGATCACGTCACCGTCTCACGCCCCAAGAGTAGAGCATATGGCGTATGGCTTATAGGCCAATCGCATGTTCGGAGAATGAGTACGGGATTGTCGTTGTCCGTGCTATACGCCATACGCTATCAGCTCCCCATGACATACGGCTTACCTTTCACGGTTTTCTGGAGTGCCGCTGTAAGACCAGGGGGCTTTGGACGACTGAGAGGCAGTCGTCCACATTGACAGTCAGAATAGGAGTCCCCATGATAGGCGAGGATACCCTCATGACACATGACATGGAATCTTCTGAAGCAAAGAGTGGGCTGGGTGTTGGAAAAATTGCAGTGGTCCTCGCAATCGGAGTTGCGGTGGCCGCATTTTTCTATTTTGATCTAGGTCGGCTCCTTTCCTTGCAAGCACTCAAGGACAATCGCGACTATCTATTGTCGTTTACCGAAACACATTCTGCCGCAGCCGCAGCGCTGTTTGTCTTGGCCTATATAGCCGTGGCGGGGCTCTCGCTTCCCGGTGCCGTGATTCTGACATTGGCAGGCGGATTCCTCTTCGGGTTTGTGTGGGGTACGTTGTTCGTCAATCTTGGGGCGACGGCGGGCGCGACGCTCGCGTTTCTTGCGTCTCGCTACCTACTGCGCGATTGGGTGGAACGGAAGTTTGGGAAGTGGCTGGGCCCGGTTCAGCAGGGCTTTGAGAAAAATGCGTTCAGTTATCTCTTGACGCTCCGGTTGATTCCACTCTTTCCGTTTTTTGTAGTGAACCTGGTATCCGGCTTGACTCGCATGAATGTTGGCGCCTATGTCGTGGCTACGGCCATCGGGATTATCCCCGGTTCCTTCGTCTATGCCTACGCGGGCCGACAACTTGGTACGATCAACTCTTTGAAAGACATTGCTTCCCCCGGAGTGATTGGCGCATTTGTATTGCTGGGGCTCCTGGCACTTGTGCCGAACCTGTACAAGAAGTGGTCTGGGAGACCGGCATGACCGCAATTACCGTAAAGGGTAAGGCGTGAGGCGTAACAGCACAAGAACGTCGCAATATGATGACCCATACATCAGAGAGGGCGTTGTCGATGAGTCAGCGTGAAGAGAGCCTCGTGCTGCCGGATGACGAGCATAATCGGACGCTCATCGGCAACGTGCATCCATCGAACTGGATTAATCCTGAACCGGCCGGCCGCTACAACATTGTGGTCATTGGGGCTGGGACTGCTGGATTGATCACCGCCGTCATCGCTGCGAGTCTGGGGGCCAAAGTGGCCTTGATCGAAAAACATCTGATGGGCGGCGACTGTTTGAATGTCGGTTGTGTGCCCTCGAAAGGTCTCATTCGCGCGGCAAGGGCTTGGGCCGATTTGCGGAACGCCGAAGAGTTCGGCCTGCATATTCCTCCCGGAGTGAAGTACGACTTCGGCGCGGTCATGGCACGCATGAGAAAACTGCGCGCGCAGATCAGTCACAACGATTCGGCTCATCGCTATACGCAGTTGGGTGTGGATGTCTATATCGGCAGCGGGCGCTTTACCGGCGCCGACACAATTCAAGTCGAAGGGACGTCCGGCAATCGGACCCTCACCTTCGTGAAAGCGGCTGTCTGCACCGGTGCAAGGGCGTCGACGCCTCCGACACCGGGATTGAAAGAGGCAGGTTATCTCACCAATGAAACGGTGTTCTCGCTGACGGAACTACCGTCACGCATCGGGGTGATCGGCGCCGGTCCCATCGGCTGCGAGTTGGCGCAGTCGTATGCCCGCTTCGGAAGCCAGGTCTACCTCATTGAAACGACTCACGGCATCATGCCGAAGGAAGACCGCGACGCGGCTGAAATTGTTGAGCGGCAAATGTTGCGCGACGGTGTAAAGCTGCTCTGTTGCGGGAAGGATGTGAAGGTCCAGAAGACGGAAACTGGTAAACGGCTCACCGTCGAGTCCCATGGCGAGCAGTATGATGTGACGGTCGACGAGATTCTGGTCGGTGTCGGTCGCACTCCGAATGTCGAGGGAATCGGGTTAGAAGCGGCTGGTGTTGAGTACGACAAGCATGGGATCAAGGTGAACGCGCGGTTACAGACGACGAATTCCATGATTTTTGCCGCTGGTGACATCTGCTCGCGCTACAAATTCACTCATGCCGCCGATGCCATGGCACAGATCGTCATTCAGAACGCCTTATTCCCACATCCATTCGGCGTGGGCTATGCGAGCGTCGAATCCTTAATCATGCCCTGGTGTACCTTCACGGAGCCGGAAGTCGCGCATGTCGGGATGTACGAGAAGGACGCAAAGGAGAAGGGGATCGAGGTCGAAACCTACACGTACAAGCTCGATGAGGTCGATCGTGCGATTCTCGACGGAGAAGACGAGGGCTTTGCGAGGATCCACATACAGAAGGGCACGGACAAGATTGTAGGAGCCACGATTGTTGCCGCCCATGCCGGCGACATGATCGGGGAGTTTTCCGTGGCGATGAAAGCTGGCGCCGGAGCGAAGACCATTGCCGGGACGATCCATCCCTATCCGACACAGGCCGAGGTCAATAAGAAGGTTGTGAACCTGTGGCGCAAGGCGCATTTCACACCACAGACGAAGAGTTGGTTGATGAAGTTGTTTGCGTGGATGAGAAGGTGAGGGCAGACGTGGTCGCCTTCCTTGCTCGCAGAACGCGCACATTCAGAAAGTGCTCGTTCGATGCGCGCAGTCGAAGGCGAACCACATCCGCCCTCATGGAAGGGATAGCGGAGGGTGGATTATCCCGGTGCTCGCGCAACGCGCGGCCTGAGAAGGCCCTCGCCCGGGCTCATGGCACGTCTTGGCGTGCCAGTGGGTGGGCGGGTGAGAAAGAGGCGCGCAGTGGAAGATCATTCAGCCCCCATCCCTGAAAAGAGAACGAGCAAGCCTGGATGGAGCATGTATATCGTTCGATGCGCGCAGTGAAGGACAGTCCGGCGACTCCCTTGGATGAGAAGGTGTAATGGTGCAGAGAAGAAAACGGAAGGCTTTCGCGCGATGCGCGCAGTCGAAGGCAGACCGTGCCGCACTCATGGAGGGAAACAGTACGATGCTGGGTTCGGCGAGCATGTTCCTATTGGCAGTGCTGTTGATTGTTCCTTCGGCGCTTGTTGCGGAATCTCCCTCAGTGATCGAAGTGGCGAAGTTTTCAAGCGGGACGGTCGGGCAGGCGATGCCCGATGGGTGGAAGCCGCTCACCTTTAAGAAGATACCGAAACATACCTTTTATGAAGTGGTGAAAGATGGAGGCGTTACGATTGTGAAGGCGGTGAGCGAGGCCTCAGCTTCCGGCCTGACCAAGCCGGTGGCGATCGATCCGAAAGAGTACCCCATCGTCCGGTGGCGCTGGAAAATCGACAATGTGCTGAAGGGCAGCGATGTGGCCCTCAAGGAAGGCGACGACTTTCCGGCCAGGCTCTACGTCACCTTCGAATACGATCCTGACAAAGTCAGCTTAGGCAAGAAGCTCAAGTTCAAAGCCGGGCAGATTCTGTTCGGCGACATTCCGATAGCGGCACTGAACTATATCTGGGAAACAAAGACACCGGTCGGCACGATTGTCGAGAATGCCTATACAGATTTTGCCAAGATGGTGATTGTCGAGAGTGGAACACAAAAAATAGGCATGTGGGTTGACGAAGAGCGGAATATTTATGAAGACTACAAGCAGGCGTTCGGAGAGGAGCCACCGATGATTAACGGCGTCGCAATCATGAGCGATACGGACAATACCAAGGAGCAGGCCACAGCCTATTACGGCGACATCGTCTTTCAGAAATCGGTGAAGGCGTCGGCTCGATGACCCTGTGTTGTATTGTGGCTCATAATGAGCGGGCCGGCCTGTTGAGGGCCGGCCCGCTCAGGGACACCGCCGCGCGTGAGGTGGGTGCGCGGATTCGAAATGGAAGTTACTGAACGGAATTCGCGAAGCCGCCTCGTGTAATTTCCGCACGGACAGTGTCCCCGACCTTTTTCTTGTGAATGTGTTTCGTGCCTTGCCCGACGCGCAGCGTGATTTGATTACCGTCGTAGTCTTCAACCGTGTAGCTGTCGCCTTGGACCTTCTTCAGGGTTCCACCGACGGTTCTCCAGGCCGGACCAGGCATGGAGTCTTGGTGGACGGCCTTAGGCACATCGACTTGTTCGGGAACATGGCTCACAGCCTGAGCTGCCGCTTTTGCAGAGGTGTGGCTGGATTTCTTGGAGTTCGAGTCCTTGGCTAGCGCTGGGATTGCCGCTAACGCAATAATGGCCACTGTGCTCACTAGGACAGGGAGTATCCGTTTTTTTCCGTTCTTCATGGCGAAACCTCCTTGCAGCGTGAGAATCAAATTCGACCTAGCACTCATCAGCAAGGTATGTGCCTCACCATGGTGTGGAATTGATCAAGGAAGTTCAGCAGGTTAGGAGAGTCGGTGGGGAAAGGATCTGGAATGTCTAGGAAAACAGTGGATAAATGGCATAGGCCTGTCCAAATATGGCCGTGTTTGCCAAGTTGAGGATGACAATGGCTTTCCCACTCATATCTCTGAGCCAAGCCCTCAAGCCGGTTAGGAACCTCCTGGCTGGCCGGCCTGTCTTGGCCACGTTTCAAGTCAATCTTCGATGTAACTCTTCTTGCGGATACTGCGATCTGCCACTCAATGTTGGCCGGTACGAGATGACTAGGGAAGAGATCCAGAGGGTCTTTTCCTGTCTCTATCGTGACGGTGTGCGGTTCGTGCTGGTGCAGGGAGGCGAGCCGCTGCTACGCCGCGATCTACCGGAGATTCTCGAAGACCTCTCGGCGATCGGCCTTCATCTCACGCTGATTACGAACGGCACGAAGATCACGCCACAGCTGGTTGAACGATTGAGCCGACTGCCGCTGGCCATCTCGGTGAGCCTGGACACATTGGATCGAGAGAGGTATCGGCAGATACGTGGTGCCGATCAGCTGCCGCTGGTCTTAGAGGGCATCGCTCTCTTGAAAGATTTTCCTCACCCCAGATTTCTCACCTGCATTGTGAGCGAAGTCAATCGAGCCGAGGCGCCGGCGGTCGTGCGATTTGCGCGGGAGCAGGGATTCTTGCCGGTGGTGGGCGCCTATCATTGGAGCGTTGGAACCTACGGCAGGCCTGATGAGCTGCTCATGTACGATCGAACGAGCGCAGCTACGGTCTTCAGCGGGCTGCTCGACGACGAGCTGATTCCCCCCGGATATCTCAGGAAATTTGTCGAGGACAATGTGAGCTGGTTGCGCGGACAGAAGTTGGAGCCCTGCGATGCGGGGCGATACAGTATTGCCATCGATGCATCGGGGAACGTGTCTCCTTGTCTGGCGTTCCCTTCCGTGGGGAACCTGCTCGAATCGTCGCTGAGCGAAATCTTGGGACGTTTTGACCGAGGCGCTGTTAAAATCTGTTCCGACAACTCGTCATGCAATCGTCTCGACGGTCGTGTCGTCGGAACAATGCTTCGCCATCCGATCACCGCGCTGCGGTCGGCGCGATCGTTCACCTCGCAAGGGGCCCTCTCATGAGTCGCTGGATCGGCACGGTTCTCCTTGTTCTCTTTCTGGCCGGTTGTTCAATGACCCCGCGAACTTTTCAGCCGGCCAATCCCATTGCGCCTGAGCTGGTGTCTCACCAGACATGGGATCGAATCGTTCAGGCTCAGGTCCACGATGGAGAGGTTGACTACCCTGCCATACAGGCCGGCGGTTTGCTTGATGGCTACTTGGGGGAGCTGAATCGTATTGACCCCACGAAATTACCGACGAGGCGGCACCAACTGGCGTTTTGGATCAATGCCTACAACGCTTTTGCCGTCAAAGGCATTCTCGACCACTATTCACCGATGACGCTCTGGGGAAGCTACCGCTATTTCATCGGCCGGGATTATCAAGTTGGCGGCGCCATCATCAATCTCTACGATCTTGAACGGCAAGTGTTGATCGAACAGTTTCATGAGCCATTGATACACTTTGCCATTGTCTGCGCGTCGGCATCCTGTCCGAAGCTTCAGCCCTGGGCCTATCAGCCGGATCAACTCGATCGTCAGCTCGATCGCGTTGCCAGATCGTTCATCAACGATCCCACGCGTAATCGATTCGATCGAACGCAGAAAGTGGCTTCCCTGTCGATGATCTTTCATTGGTTTGAAAAGGACTTCTCCGACGCCGCTGGATCGGTATTGGCCTATATCGCCCGGTACGTGGATGATCCTGAATTGGCGAAGGAGCTCACTCGGCCTGGTTATCGCATCGAGTATCTCGACTATGACTGGAGTCTGAACGGCATTGCGCCAAAGGAGATCGCTCGTGTTAGTGGGTCATGAAGAAAAAGTGCCGATCGCGCGACTGCTGACGTTTCTTGAGCAGGGCGAGCGCTTGGCGAACGAATGTGCTAAGGCCCAGGCTGTATTGGCGCCGGATTCCGGATCGCAGCGCTTTCTTCTCAGCCAGGCCCGCCAGGAGGCTGCGCATGCCTTGGTGTTTCAAGGCGCTATTGCCTGGCTTGCGCCGAGGCATCTCGGTGATGCGCCGTTTCTGCCGGCGGTAGAGGAGTATCGGGAGAAACTCAACGATGCCCTGGCCAGGCAGGATCTGCTCGAAACATTTCTGGCTGAGCAGGTCATCCTTGAAGGCCTGGGCGAAGCGATCCTGACCCGTATCGAAGAAGGATTGGTCAAGCGCGCAGCGCCGTTCGGCCGGCTGCGACGGATTTTACTCCAGCAAGAGGAGGCCCATCATGGATTCGGCCGGCGTATGCTCGAACGGGCGATGGCCGAAGGACGAATCGATGCGGAGATGTTACGCCGCCGCGCGCAAGACTATCTCGCGCTGACTGATCGAATGGTCCTGACATTGAGTGACCTGTTCGAATCGATCGACGAAGATCCCACGGCGTGGGCGCGGGATGCGCGAAAGTTTCTGCCGGAGTGGCTGGTTGAACAAGAGCATATGGCTCACGGCGTATAGCCTATAGCAGAAGAATGAATGATGGTTTCAGTTATTATCCCGGCCTACAACGAAGAGAAAGCGCTTCCACACACATTGCGCGAACTGCTTCGCCAGAGCGGCGACTATGAAGTCATCGTCGTCGATGGCGGCAGCACCGATCGCACGCTCGCCATTGTTGAATCATTTGGTTTCATCGACAGTGCGAGCGACGTCAGTCGTTCGTCAGATACCTCACGAAATACGTTTCACGTTTCACGTTTCACGTTTCACGCTCCAAAGGGCCGTGCCTCGCAAATGAACGCCGGCGCCAAACAGGCCCAGGGCGGGTGGCTCCTCTTTCTCCATGCTGATACGGCCTTGCCCCCAGGCGCGATTCATCGGCTGAATGGGATGGAAGCCGATCACGCGATTCAAGCAGGCGGTTTTATGCACCGGTTCTCCGGCGATGACTGGCGGCTCAAGCTGATCTCATTCCTGGATAATTTTCGCTGCATCCGCAGCAGAATCATCTACGGCGATCAAGCCCTCTTCGTCCGCCGTTCATTATTCGAACAGCTCGGTGGATTCCCCAATCAGCCCATCCTCGAAGACGTGGCCTTCTGCGAGCGCCTCATAACCGTGACCAGACCGCTACTGCTCTCGCCCGCTGTAGTGACCGATGCGCGTAAGTTCTTGAAAGTAGGTGTCTGGCGCAGCTTTCTGCGTGTCCTTCTCATCATCCTCCACGTCGAATTCCACCTGCCGGTGCTGCCCCGGGCCTTCTTCCAGGACGTGCGCTAACCGCCGCTCACTCCCTCGCCGAAATCCTATCTCCTGAACCAGCATTGCAGCTTCGTGCCCAGGGGGGACAGGCACCGCCGAATACGGTGGAGCCAGTCCCTCTCGTCACGAAGCGCCATTAATTATGGCACCTACATTCCCCCGTTTACTTTTCTTCCTTTCTTCCGTCAAACCAACCAGACAAGACTGAAAGGATGGGCTTAGACGTAGCCATCTTTCTTAACCAGGGGGGAGTTCTATGAAACGGTCATCTATTCTGTTCAATCTTCTCGGTGCGGTGGGGCTGGTCGGGCTGTTGTTTGGCTGCGGAAGCGGTGGCGGCGGCGGGGCTTCGACCGGGACGGCTAGCGGATCGTCGGCTGCTTCAGGCACGATTACCGGCTTTGGCAGTGTCATCGTGAACGGCAAGAAGTTCGAGACGAACGGCGCGTCCGTGATGGTTGACGGTCAGCCGGTCCCTTCATGTACGGTCAATAGTGTCGAACAATGTGGCCTTAAGGAAGGAATGACGGTGAAGGTGTCGGGGTCGTTCAGCGGCTCATCGCATAGCGCGTCGATAATCACCCAGGAAGATACCGTGGAAGGGCCAATTACAAACGTGGATGTTCCCAACAGCAGGTTCGAGGTCCTGGGACAGATCGTGCTGGTGGATGAAAACACGAAGTTCGATTCCGGAGTCAGTCTTAACAATCTGGCCGACGGTCAGGTCGTCGAGGTCAGTGGATTCGTGAAGTCTGACGGGATCATTGCCGCGAGTTTCATCGAACGGAAAGCATTAACCGTGGGTTGCTCACTTGTCTGCGAAGTGAAGGGCACCATCAAAAGTCATGTGCATGGAACGACCTCGTTTCAAATCGGGAACTTGACGGTGAACTATGGTGCAGCTGGAGTGGACATCGGTGACATGCCGCCTCCAAGCGGCAGCAATTGGAATGGCCTCTTCGTAGAGGTGAAAGGAACAAGCTTGAGTGGGACGACGCTTACGGCTACCAAGGTCGAACCGGAGAATCAGGGCGTCGGCAATAATGTGGACGAATTGGAGGTTGAAGGGTTTGTGACAAAGGCCGGTTCAGCTAGTGGCAATATTATTGATTTCACCATTGGAGACACGCAGGTGAGGACCACGGCGAGCACCTTGTTCCGTGGCGGGACGGTCGATGAGATCGTGGTCGGCGCCAAAATGTCCGCTGAAGGCCGGTTCGATGGCAGCACCCTCATCGCGAAGCACGTGAAGTTCCACGAGAGCGTGAAACTTGAAGGGAATGCAGCGGTCAACGGCAACTTGCTGACGCTTGCAGGTCTGCCTGGTGTCATTATTACCGTGAATAGCCAGACGGAATTGAAGGACGGTGGGAATCCAATCACGTTAAACGATCTGGGTGGCAATCATGTCCGGGTGCGCGGCCGTGTAAGCGGAAACAGTACCGTCATCGCGACTCGTATTGAACTGCGGCCGGGGAACACAGATGATGTGGATCTCCAGGGGCCGGTGCAGGAGCCGCCGAGTGATCCCTTCCTGAAGATTCTCGGTGTGGCGGTCAATACGACTGGTGTTGAGTTCGAAGGGCTTGATGATGGGCCCATTAACCGGACAGCCTTCTTCAACGCCGTGAAGGAAGGTACCTTGGTGAAGGTGAAGGGCCGGCTGGATGGCGTGGGCGTGACGTGGCGCGAAGCCGAACTCGAAGACTAGCTGTAACTTGATGAGGAGGAACCACATGAAATCTACGATACGAATATCCACAGCAGTCTGGCTCTTGAGTGGGTTGGCGATGCTGACAAGCCCAGCCTTGGGGCAGAGCACTTCACCGATTCAGAGTGGACAGTCTGACCGATTGCGTCACGAAGGGGCCAACGATCGTGGGGGGAATCGAGGCGACAATCGTAGCGTCCGTGGCGGAAGCGACAACAGTGGGCCTGGTTCCTCGAACAGCGGGCCAGGATCTGCCAATAGTGGGTCGGGCCATGGCAGAGGTGACAACAGTGGTCCCGGCTCAGCCAACAGCGGGTCAGGCCGTGGTGGTGATAACAGTGGCCGTAACGGGCGGGACGATGTCCGTAATGTGAACGACGATCGGCGGGAAGATAGGCGTCAAGAACGTCAATTGGATCGCCGAGAAGATCGTCGTGAAGACCGGCAATTGGACCGAAGGGAAGATCGGCGTGAGGATCGGCAACTCGATCGGCGCGAAGATCGTCAAGCTGACCGACAGATGGATCGCAGGGACGACCGTCAACTGGATCGAGTTGGACAGGTGGACCGCCCGGATCGGCCAGACCGACCTGATAGACCAGATGGGCTAGATAGACCAGACAGACCAGAGCGATCCGGACACAACTAACAGCTGCGGAAAAACGTGACTGAAAAATGGGAACAGGCGCCACAAAGAAGGGCGCCCGTCCCCACTCGAACGATTGGAGTCCAGCCATGGCGAAGCACATCTTAGAAACAATGTTCCCCTCTTCAGCAACGGCCCCAGCCCAATTATCTGCCGACATACCAGCTGTGATGATCCCTTCAGAGCGCCGGGGTGAGGCGCGCAAGAGTTATCGGCGCAGGTGTTCGTATGAGATGCTCGAATCCATAGAGGAAGATTCGGTCGGTATCAGGCAAGGTGAGGTCTTCGCACTCAACCGGAGCAAGGAGGGAATGCTCCTTCTCATGGGCCAGGCTCCTCACAGAAAACAGTTGATTGAAGTGCACAGTCTTCGCGCAGGATCGGACCAGACCGTGAATGTCTTTGAAACCAGATGGACCAAGCCCTTGCCAGTGGAATCGCTTGGGAGTCTGTACCTGATTGGATGCAAGAGGATATTCGGTCCCCTTCGTTATCTGTCGTTCTAGATTAATTCTTGTTTTTTTCTCCATCCAGGGATAGATAAGTAGAAACGTTTAACGACTCAGGTGGATAGGCTGAAGGCTTTTAGGCTGAAGGTAAGAGGCCTGAATGCCTGAGTAGCTTTATTGGAAGGATCGGTCATGCGAAAGCGGTGGAAAGTACTGTGCCTGGTGGTTGGACTCACGGTTGCGAGCGGAGCGGGATCGGCCATGGCCTCCCCGGCGGACAAGACCGATCCAGGTGCAGGGTTGCCCTCGGCTGAACGGAATTGGCAGATTGGATTTAATCCGAGTTATAGCAGCGGGAATTACGGGACCAATACGACCAGTTCGTTTTTCTACGCGCCAGTTTCGATTCGCCGGTTTTTTAGGGACGGCGATGTCACCCTCGTGATTCCGTTCGTCACGGCAACAACTGATGGCCGATCGACATTGGTAGGCGGCAATCAGACTCCGGTTCAAAGCGGCAGCAACAGCGGGTCTGGCGGAAGCGGAAGTGGAGGGGGCGGCGGGTGCGATGACGACGAACCATCCTGTCTCACTGGTCTAGCAGCAGGCCAGAAGCTGACGTCATCCGGTCTCGGCGACATTATTATTAGAGGCCGCTACTATATCGTAGAGGAGAAGGGTTGGACGCCTCTCGTTGCGATCACGGGACGGGTGAAGATTCCGACCGCAGATGAGAAACGTGGGCTCGGAACCGGCAAGATGGACGAAGGGGTAGGAGCCGAAATGTCCAAGCTCTTGGGGGACAACTGGATTGTGTTTCTCGACGGAGGCTTCAACATCATCGGCCGACCGGAAGGCCTGAACCTGAGAAACCAGTGGTGGTATGACGTTGGAGGGGGCTATTATTTCGCCAAGAATCTGCTCGGCAGCGTTTACTTCGAGGAATACCGGTCGCTTTTCTCGGGAGCCCAGAATATCCGCGACGTATTTTTTGGCATGAGCTATAGGGCTTCTTCAGAGTGGCGTTTCAATGGGGGAGTCGCTGTAGGCCTCTCCAACGGGGCTCCTGATCATGTCGTGTCTGTCGGGACCAGCTACCGGTTCTAAAAGAACGCGAAAGTCCGCCAGCCAGACTTGTTCATTTGGTTTGTTTGGTTTGTCTTGTTTATTTGGTTGAACGAAACTAACCTGATGAATCAGACAAACCACAGACATTGAAGCTCTTCTTGACCATCCTCAGGGTGCTCCCTTGCCATTCATGATCGCTGCATCGACTGTCTCCTCAGCTCCACCAAGTCTTTTCAATAACTTACAAGCCACTCCGAGGATGTTTACGCCAGACCTAGGAATACGTCTAACGGTACAGAGAGACAGCACGAGCAGGCATCTGAAGGCCATGTCGGATCAGCGAGCATGGTCATGCAGATAAATCACGGGGGATTGGACGACGAAGCCAAGCTGATTGCACGGAGTCTGAAACAAGATTCCGATGCTTTCGGGCAGTTGGTCGAACGATACGCGACAATCATTGTGAACCTAGCCTATCGGATGGTGGGTGACCGGACTGAGGCAGAGGATCTGGCACAAGAGACGTTCGTGGCGGCGTTCAAGGCGCTGCCGAGGTTCAGAGCTGAGTCGAAGTTTTCCACCTGGCTCTATCGGATCGCTGCGAATAAGTGTAAGGATTGGCTTCGGGCTAAACGTCCGGGGCAGGCGGTCCAGGATGTCGATGTCGATGAGGTGCTCGATGACGGAGTGGCGGCGGAAGAGCGAACCCCGGAACGGCTCTTGTCGCAGCAGCAAGTCGCTGAGCAGTTGGATCGGGCGATTCAACGGTTGCCGCCGCTCTACCGTGAAGCCTTTGTGCTGAAGCATGTCGAAGGGCTCAGTTACGAGGAGATGCAGGAGATTGTCGGCGTGAATGCGGATACGTTGAAAATGCGCGTCTATAAGGGACGGTTGCAGCTAAGTCGGGAGTTGGCGGAGCTGAAAGAGGCGTAGGGATGCGTGAACAAGACTTACTGATTCAACGCTTTCTCGATGACGATCTGACACCGGAGGAGCGGGTGGCCTTTCTCCAGGCGATGGATGCCGATCCGTCATTGCGGCGGCGCTGGCTGAATTTGGAGTTGGTTGTGGCGGAGGCGGTGCAGTTGCCCCGTCTCGCGCCATCGGCTCGGTTCCTCGCGCAGGTGCAGGGCAAGTTGGCGCTCGCGCCTAAGAGCCCGTGGGATCGGCTCCGTGCGATGGTCATGGCGCCACGCATTCTTGAATGGAATTTCGCCGGCGCGATGGCTGCTGCTTGCGTGGCGATGGTGGCGGTCGTAGGCCTGTTGCAGTTTGCGCCGGAACGGATTGTGGAAGTTCCGATCCCGGCTGCCGGGAATCAGGCGCAGACTGCGTCGTTTGCGCCGGAGCAAGAGAGCAAGGTGTTTGTGCGGCTCGTGTTGCTTCAGCCAGGGGCCAGGTCTGTGTCGGTGGCCGGCGACTTCAATGACTGGAATCCTGCCCAAACCAAGTTGGAACGGTCCGAGGGTGGGCTGTGGACTGCGACGATCGCCCTGAAGCCGGGCCGCTATCAGTACATGTTCGTGATTGACGGCAAGCAGTGGGTCGCCGATCCGTTGGCGGAAGAGGGAGCGGGCGATGGATTTGGATCGCAGAACGCGGTGCTCGATGTCGCCATCTGACATTTCGTGTCGATCTCTTGCAACGAAACGAGGGGTTGGGTACTCTCCCTGGCATGGGGATGCCATCAGCGAGATTCACCCGCCTCCTGCGAGGCGTCATGGCCTTGTGCATGATCGTCGGTCTGTCGGCCTGCGCGAAGGCCATAAAAAATCCGGAGTTGCCGAAGCCGGTGGCAGGCGGTGTGCGATTCGCGCTGTTGGCGCCGGAAGCCAAGCAGGTATCGCTGGTGGGCTCTTTTAACGGATGGGTCGGAGAGGCAACCCAGATGAAGATGAGCGATGGGACCGGTCTCTGGTCGGTGGATGTGCCGTTGGGAGAGGGAGAATATACCTTCATGTATCTGGTTGATGGTACACGGTGGGTCACGCCGCCGATGGCAGAAGATTTTGTGACGGATGGATTCGGACAAACGAACGGAATTTTGATCGTCCACTAAGACTATGAACAAGCGAATCGACATACAACTGTGGCTTCTCTGTCTAGCCTTGTGGCTGCCTGCTCTTCCAGCCGTGGCAGAGCCGCTCTCGATGCAAGATCGAGAGGCGATCAATCGGCTGAGTACGGCGCGGGGTCACTCGGCGGAAGAGGTCAATCAGTTGCTCAATCAAGTATCGAGGGCCGGCGAAAGAGGCCTTCCGACCGAGCCGTTGGCGAATAAGGTGAAAGAAGGGTTGGCTAAGGGCGTGGAGCCAAGCCGAATCGATCCGGTGTTGAAACAGATGGTAGGGAACTTTGAGTCGGCCCGAGAGGTTTTGCAAGAGTCGGTGGCAAAAGGGATGGTCGATCAGGATCAAGGGAACCGTCAGCGAGCCATGGAGTCGTTGGCCGAAGCATTTGGCCGTGGCGCTACGGCCGATGAGGTGCGTGATTTGGCGCGAAGCGGGCAACAGCAAGGGCAAAGAATGAGTCAGGACATGCTGGGGGGCGGCGCGAAAAGCTTGGCGGTGATCAAGGAAGCCATGATTCCCTCGAAAGACGGCGCCGCGGTCGTGGCGGAGGGTATGAGACAAGGTTTTCGTCCGTCCGAGCTGGCGGATTTGGCTCGTGAGATAAAACGGCACGGACAAGATTTCCGGGAGGGGCGCATCACCACGGAATCCATTCGGGATCAGATTTCCAGAGGGGAACGGGGCGATCGATTGTTCCGCGACCAGGATCACAGTGGCTCCGGCGGAGGGGATCGGGGCGGGGATCGCATGGATCGGGGCAGAGACTCGGATCGCGGTGACCGTTCTGATCGTGGCGGTGGCCGTGACGACCGAGGGGGACGATCGGATGGCGGTGGGGGAGGCGGCAGCGGGCGCGACTAATCTCATACTTTCTTCTTTTTCTTTCCATTCTCTCAAATCTAGCCCGCATTTCATGAAGGTTCTGCTGCAAGCACGGATACGCAGCTGCGACGGTGTCAGTCCCCTAGCCTCCGAACGCCCCCCCCCGCTTCGTCTCCGCACAACATTGTTCCTCATCGAGAGGGAGGTTGCTACAATGGCATGCCATGAAACATCGAACGACCAAAAGATTTCCGTTGAGTCGACTCTCTAAGGAGCGTCTTTCTCTGCTTCGTGAACTCGGGAGCCTCGCGGACGAGGGCAAGGTGTCTTTATACCTTGTCGGCGGAGTCGTCCGAGACCTTATACTGAAGCGGGAGAACTGGGATCTTGATCTTACGGTAGAGGGAGATGGGATCGCCTTCGCAAAGCTAGTGGCAGACAGGTATGGGGCTGGGCTGGCGGTGTTTGAACGGTTTGCGACGGCACGACTCACCTTTCCGGATGGGCTGAAGATGGATATCGCGACGACCAGGCGAGAGTCCTACGCGCAGCCCGCTGTGTTGCCGACGGTTCAGCCTGCCTCAATCGAAGAGGATCTCTCTCGGCGGGATTTCACCATTAATGCGATGGCAGTACAACTCAATTCGAGGCAGTTCGGTCGTGTGCTCGATCCCTACGGAGGGCAGCGTGATCTTCGGGCGTGCACGATCCGTGTGTTGCATGCAGGCAGTTTTCAAGACGATCCCACTCGTATCTTCAGAGCGATCCGGTTCGAACAACGGTTCGGCTTTCATCTTGAACTCACCACCTCGCGCCTTCTTGCTCAAGCGGCCTCCACGAATCTGATCCAGCAACTCTCCGGCCCGCGATTGCAGAACGAAATCCTGTTGCTGCTCGCCGAGCGCGATCCGGTGCGCGCGATTGCGCGGCTAGGGCAGTTGAAGTTGCTTCGCTTTTTTCACAGTCGTCTACGCTACTCAAACAAGGTGAAGCGAACGGTCACTGCAGTTCCTAAGTCGCTCGCCTGGTGGGTGAGTCGATTCCCGGACTCTGTGATCGACAGGCCAATCGTCTATCTGATGGCCTTGTCGAGCGAGGCTAGTCAGGCTGTCGTGGCCACGATGATCCGGCGGTTAGCTCTTTCAAGAGAACAGGCGAGGAAGGTGAGTGCTGGAGGGCGTCTGGTCGATCACGCGCTGAAGAGACTTACCAAAGAAGGAACTATACGGGCATCGAAGGTGTATCGCCTCTTGGAAGATTTCTCAGACGAGACCCTCGTGCTGCTTCTGGCAACGCAGGTGAGTAAGCAGCAGGGGGTGCGGCTGAGCCTGCTGAAACGACGCCTTACGGCCTATATTAAGAATAGAACAATGAAGACGGCACTGACCGGGCGGGATCTTCAGGCCATGGGATTGCAACCAGGGCCGCAGTACAAGACGATCTTGGGAAAACTATTGGATGCGCGTATCGATGGAACGGTCACAACCGAGGCGGAGGAACGAGCCTTTGTACGGAAGTGGCTCGGTTAGCAGGCGGTCTGCTGCCTGCCTAATTTAATGAGTTGATGGACAGAGACACTTCATTCGGCAGCAAGAGCGTCACGTTTGCCTGATGAGTCGGGTCTGCCTGAATGAGGGCGAACAAGGGTATAGGCTGTGGCACCTGGCTCGGTGGCAAGGCCAGCAGAACCGGAAAGTCGAGCAGCGGCGACACCGTTGTTAGACTGGCCAGGCGCAGACGAAAGGCCATCAGAATGTCGCGTAATCTGCTGGTTTGATCCTCTTCGGGGAGCGATTGGTTCGTGACGATTCCCGCTTCCCAGAGTGGTCGGGTGATCGTGACAGGGAATGTAATGCCGAGCTGTAGGGCGGTGGGAGTCACATCGATCAAGATCCCGGCCTGAATCGCCGCTTCCCGGTCGCGCTTGGCTTGTCGCGCTACAGTGTCGTCCATCAATTCCTGCCCGCCGGCATGTTCTAGCGCGAGAGGCACTTGAGCCTGGAGAGGCTCGCTCTGCTCGGAGAGAGTCTCCGCTGGTTCTTCGGCAGTGGGAGGAGTCTGAATTGCCAGGTCTGTGTGAGGCAAGGCCTTCACGATACCATCGTAGATTGCTCTGGCTGAAGCGGACCATGCTTCATTAAATGGATGGCCTGTGAAGGCCGCATCGGCGGCTTTCTTCTCATCGTAGGTTAGGGCTTTGGGTGTTGGTGTATTAGTCATGGTGCTAACATAAGCCCCTTTGCCGGGATGTCAAGGACTGCTACGGTTGCCGCCGACTTAAAAGTGTTTATTCCGGCCTGGGTTTGCCTTGGTCCCCAATTCAAAAAGTAGCACCACCAATCCTGCCAACCTGTGAAGCCCCATGCTATAGTCGCCCGCCATGGCACGAATCGACTTTTATCGGGTGTTGGGGGTTTCGCGCGACGCGTCCGACGACGCGATCAAGAAGGCCTACCGGAAGCTGGTTTTCCAGCACCATCCTGACCGCAATCCCGATAGCGCTCAGGCCGAAGCCAAAATCCGTGAACTGAATGCAGCCTACGAGGTCGTCGGCGATCCGGAAAAGCGTCGGACCTATGACCGGCTCACTTGGGGAGATGAAATTGATCGGGATGAAACGGCTGACCCAGCCGTCATCCTCGACGAGATGGAGCAGAAGCTCTTCGATGAAGGGCGCAAGGAAGTGTTTGCGGTCTTGATGAAAGACGTGAAGCGGATTAAAGCCGAACTCGCCGTGATTCGTGAGCGAACCGTGGCGGATCAAGGATACGATACGTTTAAGGAAGAAATAATCAGGGAACGGGCATCGGAGGTCATGGAAGAGCTGGTTACGGTTGAAATGGAGGGACGCAAGCAGCGGCTGGTCGAAGTGGCGACGGAGATACTGCTGTCCCAAGGCGTGGTCAAACGAGACGATAAGAGAGGAATCGGATCGTTACACGGGCAGCTCGATGAAACATTCCGCAAAGGGCGGGCGAAGGGCTTTGCCGCGGCGCTGGAGCTGTTCTATGAAAGACGGTAAACGTGAAACGTAAAAAGACAGGACCGAAACGTTTAGTGCCGCGAGGGGCCGTGTTGGCGCTCACGAGGAGCACGTCGCGCCTCATTCGCCGCGCATGCCTGGCGACGCTGTTGCTGGTGACGATCGCCGCCGTGGCTCAGCCGGTTCACGCCGCAGGCGGAGGT
>ERZ1292630.1741-Hain-H41-02um-R3-1741-length-20909-cov-18_pt1 | contig 20909 bp, 22 predicted proteins | sample MGYA00564408_ERZ1292630 | MGnify/ENA primary metagenome ERZ1292630 (study PRJEB36523, sample SAMEA6512641) | groundwater metagenome | collected 2019-01-08 | study: AquaDiva: Metagenomics assemblies of 32 groundwater samples
CGTTCTCCTTGTTCAGGGAGACATTATAAGAGCGGGCCGATCACTTCGCAATCGGACAGGCTCCAAGGAGTCGTATGTACCAAGAAGAAAAAACTTTTACCCTTCGATTCAACCTGGAGGCCTCGTTTCCCGACGACTATGAGGGTGAGGAAGACAACCAGGCCTGGGTGCGAGAGTGGGAAGCGCGGATCAAGCCGGATCTGCTCAAGGTGCTGTTCGAATCGTTGCGTCAGCACAAGTCCTGGCAGACCCATGTCCGCAATCGCGGGAAGTCCCCGGCTGATGAAATTGAAATCGTCCTCGCCAGGGATTTTTCCAAGCCACAAGGATTCAGCCTGTCGTGATGCCCTCCTCTCCCTTCGGACTGTACCTCCACATTCCCTTCTGCCGGCAGCGATGCGACTTCTGTGCGTTCTATCTTGAAATTTATCATGAAAGCCGCGCAGAAACCTTTGTCCGGTCCCTCATGCATGAGATCGGACTGTCAGCGCAACAATACGTAACCGCAAGCCGACCCATCCAATCTGTCTATTTCGGGGGTGGCACACCGACGACACTCGCCGCGGCTCAGCTGACCGCAATCCTGTCAGAGGTTCGCAAGCATTTCACCCTCACTTCAGACTGTGAAATTACCGTTGAGGCGCACCCCTCCACGATCTCTGAGCAGGATCTCGTACAACTGTATCAAGCCGGCGTCACCCGCATGAGTTTCGGCGCAGAATCGATGGAGGATGGCGACCTGGCCAGAATCGGACGGCCCGGCGCCGTGAGCGAAACCGTCACGGCAGTGTCTCAGGCCAAAGCCGCCGGATTCACCAATATCAATCTTGATCTAATGTATGGACTCCCGGACCAAAGTCTGGCGAGCTGGAAACGGACCATGGCCCACTGTCTGACGCTGGAGCCGACACACCTGTCCGCCTATGCCCTCACGGTCGAAGAAGATACGAGGCTCGCTTCCAACATCCAACGCCAACAGAGTCCAGCTCCGGATGAAGGTCTTCAGATTGAAATGGACGAGGCAACCCAACGGATGCTCGGCGATGCCGGCTATGAGCGGTACGAAGTATCGAACTATGCCAAGCCTGGATATGCCTGTCGGCACAATCTGCTCTATTGGACCAACGGCGAATACCTTGGATTCGGCCCGAGCGCGCAGTCCTATCTGGACGGAATAAGATTCGGCAACGTCGCCGACCTCGCGGCCTACAACACATCTCTCGCGGCAAGCCGCCTGCCTATTGAAGATCGCACCAGGCTTTCGGAAGAAGAACAACTTCGTGACACCGTGATTTTTGGATTGCGTCTCATTCGAGGCATTCCCTCGCAGCATCTTCATCAGCATGCAGCGAACTATGGGCATGCAACAATCACCGCAGAACTACTCGCACAACAGTTGCTCGAAGAAGACGGTGAGCGCAGCAGACTAACAGCACGAGGGCTCCTTCAGGCTGACACCATCGCCGGGCAGTTGTACTAACAAAACTCTGGTTCATCTGGTTCATTTTGTTTGTCTGGTTTGTTTGGTTGAATCAGATAAACAAGAAAACCCGACCAACCTTCTCTCGCTAGTGATCACTGCACTCCGATTGACTTTGTCATTGGGGCGGGTGGACACTGAACACAGATCACATCGGAGCTGCCATGCCTGTTAATATGGACCCGGCCAAGAAGCGAAGAAGACAGCCATCGCCACCAGAGACAGACGCGTCCCTGTCCGAACAGAAATCACCTGTGCCGACACAAGCAGCTCAGTTCGGTGCAGAGACGGAAGAGGATCAGGTGAAGGCGCTGGCGGATGCTGAACAGAAGAATCTGTGGGAGGCGACAGAAGTCATCGACATGGACAAATTCTAGAAGCAAAGAGCATATGGCTTATAGCTGATGGCAGGAAACAGGAACTAGGCGGGTAGGAAGAAAAAGGCAATAGCCAACATCAGGTAAACCCCGATCAACATCACACCTTCCATCCAGTTCGATTCTCCGTCCATCGCCACAAATCCCACGATCAGGACCGAGACCGTCACCGCAGCCACTTCGAACGGTGTGAAGATCAGATCCAACGGCGTCCCGAAGAGATAACTGGCGAAGACAAGCAATGGGGCAACGAGCAACGCAATCTGAAGGCTGGACCCAACCGCAATACCATAGGCAAGGTCCATCTTGTTTTTCACCGCCACCATCACCGCCGTGGAATGTTCAGCCGCATTACCAATCAGAGCGACCAGAATAACGCCGACAAAGACTTGTGTGAGCCCTAACTGATGCGAGGCCGATTCCAGCGCCCCTACCAAGATCTCGCTCATCAGGGCCACGAGGCAGGTCACCACCGTGAGTACCGTGATGGATGCGCCTCTGCTCCAAGGTTGCTCTCCAAGGTCAGAAGCATTATGGGCTTCCCCGGCGAATAGATGGCGATGAGTCTTCAAAGTAAACAAGAGACTTGCAATATAAATAGCGAATAAAACTAGTGAAATAATGAGGCTCAGTCCTCGTTCAATCTCAACGCCAGGATCGGCAGCGGTGGCATGAAAGAGCGCGGGAATAATGAGACCCACAGCAGCCAGAAGCAGGAGACTGGCGCCCATTCCTGCAGCGGTCTGGTTAAACTTCTGCCGTTCGAACTTTAATCCACCGGCAAACATGGAGACACCGAGTACGAGTAAAATATTGCCCAGGATCGAGCCGGTGAGAGAGGCTTTGACGACATCATGAAGGCCTTCGCGGAGAGCCACCAATGCGATAATCAATTCCGCGGCATTGCCGAGCGAGGCATTGAGCAGCGCGCCGATACCGGCGCCGGCATGGGTCGTCAAATGCTCGGTGGCTCGCCCCAACAGGCCCGCCAGGGGAATAATGGCCAATCCAGCCGACACAAAGACCAGCAGTGAATCGGCTCGAAGGACTTCGAGCGCGACCGTCACCGGGACAAAGATGAGCAGGAAATCAAGCCACGACGTGAAGAGATATCGCACGCGCAAACCCTAACATGACCATGAAACTTTGTCGATGAATCGACCCCGAGCACCCCACGCCCTGTTCTACCCCTTTCACCTCTGCCACCAGGAAACCTTGGCACGGCTCCTGGCTCGCTTTGCGTCAGTCCACTTTCGCGATTTCATGGCCCTGCAATTAACCCCCATGTCCGGGATGACAGCGTTCCAAGATCGGATGGGTATGAGCTTTCCAGACCTCGTCGACTCTGGACGCCTCGTGCAGGGCTATGATGTGAGTGGGCCGCTTTCACCGACTATGGCAGCCGCCATCGATCGCGACCTGCGCGACCCCCTGTGGCGCGCATGCTTTCACCAAGCGCTTCGCCGGAACCGCCGCCTCCAACGTGGACTCTTCGAGCCATCCCATAGTCTTCGTATCGGCGACAGTCTCGTGCCAGGCCCTGCCGCACTCCTGCACCTCATGGACGATTCGTTCAGACAGCAGGCTTATGCGCTCGATGAGGTGAGAGCCCTCTCGAAGAGACGCCTCACCCTTGAAGAGGGGTACCACTATGAATATGGGCTCGCCCTCGTGAAGACAGCCACCTCACTCGTCTATACACAGACCCTCGCCCTGGCCAACCAGCTCCAACCAGTCACAGACTCCCCCGCTCATTTCTCGCTTTATGCGCAATCGTGTGTCCGAGAAAATTGGCCAAAAACCAATCTCCTGGTTATCCGGGTAGGCTATTAAAAATTACAGCCAAGTCTGTTAGTATCCGTCTCCATGGCCGGCACAAAGACCCCCTTCGCGACTCCAGTCCCGACAGAGACCACCAGCATCGACACAAGTGCTGGGGTCGATGCGCGTGTGATCGTATACAACTGCGAATGCCACACGTATGAGCAGGTCATCGCGCTTTTTTGCCAATACATTCCTGGCATGAACCCCACAAAGGCCTTTGAGCTTGCGTGGAAAATCGACCATGATGGGGAAGCCATCGTGTTCGCAGGTACGCTGGCAGAAGCGGAAGAGATCGCCACAAAACTGGGGGGAGGGGGACTACGAGTGGCCGTGCAATGAAGCTCCCCGCAGCAGCCTACTCCGCCAAAGCAGCCGCTTCGGCTACGAAGGCCGGCTACTTCTTGCGCTTCTTCACTGCGGATTTTACCGGCCGAGATTTTGGCTTAGGCGTTGGTTTTGGTTTAGGCTTTCCCTTCGAAGCGGCTGGATGCGATTTGGCTTTCGCAGGTGTGCCTTTTATTGGAGCAGGCTTCGCATGTTTAAGCTTCGGTGAAGCAGGCTTCACCGGCGCAGTCTTCTTGCCGTGCCCTCCCGACCCACCCTTCACTGGCTTCCCTTCCGCAAGTTGAGCCTGAAGTTTGTGCGTCGCGGACGTTTTATTCATTTTCGTCACCATATCGCCACTGTAGATCCGCACCTGGTAGAGCTCTAACAGCTTGCCAATGGCCTTCTGATCGCCTCTCTTCGCGGCATTCAGTAACCGGCGTCGATGGTTCATCTCTTCTTCTTCAGTATGGGAAGCAGCCCGTCGTTCCATGTCCGTCCTTTCATTCTACGTGGGTAAAACACCCTCGCGCGGCGCAGTATACCCGAATTATGTAATGGTTTCTATCACCATCGCAGGATGGCGCGCGAGACTGGCGGAAAGAACCCGGTTTGTCTGGTCTCTCTGGTTTGTTTGGTTCATTTGGTTGATTTGGTTAGTTTCGTTCAACCAAACAAACGAAAAAAAACCAAAGAAACCAGCCGCCGTTCGCGCTTGAGAGCCCGCTTGTAGCACGTTTTGCCCCAAGCGTATAATGCACCACTGACTTGCAACTCAATTCACGAAGGAGACTACCCAATGGAACATCAGAAGCCGAATCAGCCCACCGTCGCCGACGATCCGAAGGCCCGCGAGATACTTCGACAAGCGTTCGAAAAGACCTCGCGCTGGCAGAAGGACTTTAAGGGATTCACCGCCGATCTGACGGTGAATGTGAATGGAAAAGAAACCAGCGGACCCGTCATGGTGAAAGGCCCTCGTGAAGTGTCGGTTCAACTGGGTGATGCCGACGTGCAGAAATGGGCACAGGAACAGCTCGGCATGATCGCGGTACACCGTGGCCCCCGAACCTTCGAGGAATCGGACGGCAAGTATTCATTGACCATGGAAGAAGACGGGCACCCGTTCGGCACGAAACTGATCATTCATGGGTCGAACTCGTTTTATCGCGTCAAAGACAATCGCATCACCCAGATCAATCGCACCATGGCGCACCCAGGCATGCCCCCCTTCGCCTTTACGATCAACGTCGAAGAAAGCTCCCTCACCCAGGACCAGAAGAACCTGACGACGAAGTACTGCGTGTACTACTATTCACCCACCGATGGGAAGCTGAATAACGTCGAAAGCTTCACCGACAGCCACGTGCGCGTCGGATCATCGGATTTGCCCGCCTCCCGCCGCATCATTACATACGAAAACGGCGGAGTGATCGTAAAGAACTTGACGTTCACGAATCACAAGTTGATCTAAGCATGGACCTTCGAAGCTCATTTCCTCGCAGCATGCGCGTGAAGATGGAGGGCTATGTCCATCTCGCGCGCATGATCGACAAGTGCCGCGCCGTGCTGGCCAAGACCGAGGGGGAATACATCTACCCCTGCCCCATGGACGACCGGCTCATGAAATTCGCCGGGATCACGGACAAGGGATTCACCGCAACCGTAAAGGCCAATCCCTCTGACGAGGGCGTGGGCCAATGGTTCAAGAAGGCCGCAACGCCTCATCCTCAAGTAGAACTACACGAGTGGAATGAGATGATGTTGACGCGTGGGCCAAGCACGCCGGATAAACAGAAGTATTTCAACAAACTCCGCGACGCCGTCGATCCCTCCAGAACCGACCTCACCGCTTGGTCTGACCTCCAAGATTTAGAAGAAAGACGGATCGTTCCCAAGCGAACGACTCAGGCTCGTTAGCGCTTCACGTACCACGGCCCTTCAAATCGCTCACCCTTCGCAACCACCCGTAAATACTTCCATTTCAACGTACTGTCCGTTGATTTTTCAATTCAGAAGCGGTATTTCTCTGCCACCAGAAAACCTGCCTGCCTGTCGCGAGTGAAAACACATGACCCTGCCAGTATTGAGCCAACAGGTCGAGCGGAACATTCTGTTGATCCGTGGACATCGAGTGATGCTGGATACAGATCTGGCAAAGCTTTATGGCGTTCCCACAAAGAGGCTTAACGAACAAGTTCAGCGCAACAAGAAACGATTCCCATCAGATTTTATGTTCCAACTGACACCCGAAGAGGTCGAGCGTTTGAGGTCGCAATTTGCGACCTCAAAAATTGGATCAGGGGGAAGACGCTATCGCCCCTACGCCTTCACAGAACAAGGCGTGGCCATGCTCTCAAGCGTACTCCATAGTGAGCGCGCGATTCAGGTGAACATCGCCATCATGAGAGCGTTCGTTCAACTTCGAGAAATGATCGGCTCGAACAAGGGGCTTGCCAGGCGGCTCAATGAACTGGAAAAGAAATACGACAGTCAGTTTCGGGTCGTATTCGAATCAAGATGGGAAGGGCGCCCACGTTGGTCCTGTGCTCCCGGAACGCGCACGATAAGAATGTGCTCGTTCGACGGCCGCACGTAGACCAACATGGGTGCCATTCTAAGAGAGAGAACGCAAGCGAGCTTGGAAGAACCATTTAGATGGCGGACGGTCGCTCGATGCGCGCACTGAAGGACAATCTGGCCGCTCCTCATATGTGTGGGGAAGAAAGAAAAGAGTGGCCTGGCGATTCCCTGTGCTCGCGCAACGCGCGGTCGTGGACTCCCCTCGTTGGACGCGCGCACGATGGGAAAGCGCCAGAGCGCTCCTTTAGCTAGGAAAACTGGGGGGCTGCAAATGGCACGGCGATTCGGGATAGAATCTACGCTGTGGCCCGGTGAGCGACCGAGGGGATCTTGAAAAACATTCCCGCCCAATTTTCTTTCTGCCCTATTCATCCATCACTCCAACGTGTCGTCCCCAAATGACAACAGGTTGGGCAAGTCAAGAAACTGGAGATTGGGGTGAAGCCTTCGTCAAGGCGACTCTCGCTCGCGAGCAATTCACCGTAATCGAGCTAAAACCAGACTTAGGGGAAGAGTTTCTTATTGAAATTGAAGGCAGGAGAGCTGTCGCTGAGGGGCTTTGTCCTCGACGAGCCCTCATCCAAGTAAAAACACAATCGGGCTTTTTCGATTCCGACCTCATGAAAGTGGTTATACCCCTCAAAGCCATCAACAGGTGGTCAGCCCAACCCCTTCCCATATTTATCGTAGGCGTTTCAGGCCGAGACACACCATCGCTTTATATGACTTCGCTCGACGACGTACTAACAGAATCGCTTCAGGGACGCGATCCGACGCAATGCGAGCAAGAAACAGTAACTGTCTCACTTAAGATTGCGCCAACACTTCCGGAAAAACTGTCTAGTGCCATCGAAGAATTCACTCGGACCCAAGTTCCGGACTTTCAGAATCTTACGAAAGAAGAGATCGAAGCTAACCATTTTGAGATACTGAAGAAAAAGATCCCTTCCGCTTCCCAAGAGTTCGTGATGGTTGTGTGGTCCATCCTTTGGAAATCCCCTCGCCGCCCGAAGTTTTTCTCCGCGATGTTTCGAGAACTTATCAAGCAAGCGAAGGTAGAATATGCAGCCATCGACAAACCGGTCCATTTCGTCTTTTGCATTTACCGATCCCTAAGGGACCAACAACACAACATGGCTGTCGCGTATGTTGATTGGGCAGACATAGAAGATAGGCGATTCGGCGGCATAGAGAAGCTGTTTCCTTGGGCACCATATTGCATCAGACCAGGCCACGACAATGACGAATCCAGAAGATTCATCGCTGGCAGAACAGCAACAGCTCATGAATTTATTGAATGCGTCAGAAAGATCGGGACTCTGCTTGATGGCATAACCGCAATAATACTGTCGAAAGAAACAACTGTAGAGGGTCTTTGCCCTTGGAATGCGGACCTTACAAACGTCCTCAATGACGCCGATCGCCTTTGGAACAAAATGCCACAAGCACCCACAGAACTAGCGCTTGTAGACAAGTTCATATCTAACTATATAAACGCGCTGGATGATAACCGGTGGATGCGTGATCCAACCGCCAATATTACGCAATCCCAGCGTGAACGGTGGTATCCACAAAATATCTCAGCATTAGTAGGATACTATCTCGCTTGGACGGTACTCCTTAAGACTTCAGGGTGGTGAGTCTGAATAGACATTACTCTTTTTGAACACATATGCCACGTTCTCCAAATCGTCTCCACGAACGAACAAGCTTCTTCAAATACATGGGAGCCTCAACGGCAAAAGCTGTATTAGGCAACAGCACGTTGCGGTGGAGCTCCCCAAGCTTGTTCAACGACCCCTTCGATGTTCCCCGTGAACTCTCTTTCGGGATAACTCCTTCACAGATAATTGAAGCCTTGGGGAAAATATGCGTATCACTGGTAGAAAATCCTCCCGAGGATACCTCCGACCTAGAGCTCAATCTCAGAACCATTGTAGACACCGTAAAAAATGGCATTACTCCTGAGCTACAATCAGAAATGATCGCGGCACTCAAGCGGTCGGCAGAGACATACCGTCCGAGAGGCGCAAGCTTGGAAGCCCTCAGGCAACTTTGGCGCGGCTTGGTTCCCGACTTCAGAATACTCTGTCTCACAGAAAGCCCAGATCATTCTGCGATGTGGTTTCACTACTCTGATCAATACAGAGGTGCAGTCTTGGAGTTTGCTTGCAACGACGAACTTGATAGCGCATGGCTCATGGCCAGACCAGTTACGTACCCAACTGCTAAACCGGATATTTTTGAGGCTGACGGCTGGGCAAAGATCCTGACAATGCGGCACGATTTGGCAATTAAATCGATATATCACACAGCGACATACACGAAATCACCAGACTGGAGTTATGAAAAAGAATGGAGACTCGCCAGTCTCAAGCGTCCGACTGATACAGGGCTCTATACAGACTACAAGTTCGACCCAAGAGAAATATTGAGCGTTTACCTAGGCCCTCTAATCTCACCAGCCGACAAAAACTCTCTTCTTGCAGCGGCTTCCCAATACCCTCACATCAAGATCTTTGAGGTATCTATTGGTATGAGCAGAGCATTCTTGATGAATGAAATATCAAAGAAATGAAATGGAACCGTTTCAGAACCCATTTCCAGGCCGTGGTGGGTTGGCGCCCGCTTCGCCATCCGACCCCATCCGCGTAAATTCCTCTAATTACCATAGACCTGCTCGCTTCGAAAAAGTAGAATGCCTTGTTTCTTCACCAGAAAGTTGCACGGAGACTTAGAGCACTTTCGACAAAGCCTCCTGTGACGACGATGGTGCCCCGCACTTTCAGCCTGTGTAGGCAGCTTGATCCGATGTAGGCCTCTAATAATTGAGGGACAAGATGGAAGAAGATCAAACCCGTGCATTGTCGCTAAAGCTGGCGTATCGATTTGCCGCTGATCATGGCTTGGAGCAGGAAACGGACGCTATCCGCAACATGGCCATTGATTGGACTCTCAAGACCACTTCATCGGTTAGACGTGGTTACATAGTCGATCTTTTTCGAAGGCGCGGAGTATTTGATGCCTTCAGAGATCAATACTGGGCATATGGGAAAACGCCTTCTGGTGAGCAGAAGATCAAATGGTACCTCGGCCTCAAAATACGTTTTGAGGATTACCTAGGCGGGAGGGGCATAGAAGATGAGTCCGAGGCAGATAGTGAAGATGATACAGAACAATCCTTTGCATTTGAATCTGACCTGCGGGATTACCTGGCTAATAACCTCGCCACCCTTGAACCAGGACTAAAGCTCCATCATGAAGGCGATCGTTCTGGCGTCGAATACCCCATCGACGACGGTCGAATTGATATTCTCGCACTCGATAAGAACAATCGCCCAGTAGTCATTGAACTAAAGCTATCCCGTGGAAGAAACAAAACCATAGGTCAACTTTCATACTACATGGGATGGGTGGATGAACATTTCGGTAAGGGGCCATGTAGAGGGATGATCGTTTCCAGAGATATATCTGAGGATCTAGTCGTCGCAGCCCGACGAGTACCGGATGTCTCTTTGTTTAGGTATCGTTTGAGTGTGACGGTCGAAAATGTATCTCGGTCTGTCGTCAAAGGCTAAGGACCAGATAAAAGTATCAGGAACCATTTCGGCTAGGCGAGTTACCCCTCAACACACACGTTCTTATTTCCCCAGTTCATCACTCCCAGCAGGGCGTCAGAAGCTTTCGACTGAGGTCGTTGAGATATGTCTTTCTGCTTCTCCAAACTGGGAGTGGCCAAGGCTGCCCTTTACTGCGCGCATCGAGCGAAATACATGCTCCATCCAAGCTTGCTTATTCTCCTAGGGATGGGGGCTGATTGATCTTCCACTGCGCGCGTCCAACGAGGGTCTTCTGAGGCCGCGCGTTGCGCGAGCACAGGAGACCATCTAGTCTGCCCTCTCCTGTTCCCTCATGTCTTGAATCCGATGCGGCGGGATTTTGGCGTGGGCTCCGCCATCAATTCACGAATGGCCTCGAACACGACTTGAAACTGGCCATCATACTTCTTTTCCATATCTGTGAGGCGTCGGGCAAAGACTTTGTTCGAACTGATCATCTCGCGCAAGCGAACAAAGGTGCGCATAACGGCGATGTTCACCTCAATGGCGCGCTTGCTTCGCAACACGCTGGATAGCATTGCCACGCCCTGCTCGGTAAAGGCATAAGGATAGGCTCTCCGGAGACCGCCCCAACTTGAAATCACAATTTGTGATTTCAAGTGGTTGAACTCCTCCTCCGTCAGTTGAAACATGAAGTCGGCTGGAAATCGGCCCCTGTTGCGTTTCACAGCCTGGATAAGCACGCGCGGCTCAACTGCATAGAGATCGGCAAGGTCTGTGCTCAGCATGACTCGATGACCACGAATGACGAGGATTGTCTGCTCAATCCGTTCACGAGGTACCAGAGCGCCCATGCTTCTCCTCCCTATGCTCACTCCACCACGAGACTGAAAATAGATACCTTGTTCATTCTATAAAATCAACGAACGGAAAACTGAAATGGAAGCATTACTCGCGGGGATAGCGTGTCAAAGCTGCAATAAAGAGCAGATGCCCGGGGCCTCATACGAAAGCGGCCAGGGACTATGAAGTATGATGGAGTGAGTTTATCTGTCCAAATCTCTACACATTCCCTTAGAGGAGTGGCCAAGGCTGCCCTTTACTGCGCGCGTCGAACGAGCACATTCTGATCGTGCGCGTTCCGCGAGCAAGAAGGGCACCTGGCTACTCCTCTCCTCCCGTCTTCAGGAGGGATTCGGCGCTACGAACACGAGGACTTTGAGACGCTGATCTGTGTGGTTCTTCACGCCATGCTCTTCGCCGGCCGGCGCCATCGTCCCCTGCCCTGGACCCAGCACCTGCTTCTCTGAACCGACCTGAAAGGTGCCTTGCCCCTCAAGCACGAGATAGACCTTATCCTGTTCACCGTGGATATGGCCCTTCTGTTCCTGTCCTGGTTCGAAGCAGTAGATATCGCAGAAGAATCGTGATGTCTGAAACAGATTGTTCTTCTTCATCTTCTCGTTGCTGAACTGCTGATAGTCCGAAATATTCACGACATTCATTCGGCAACTCCTTCAGGAAGGTTGCGGATGCGTTCGGCGTCGCTTAAGCGTCGCCAGAATAGAATCGACCGAGATCACATGATGCGAGAGCCCCAAGTCCTTGGCCGGAAGCCCCATCGCCAAACCCAGTAACTGCGGCACATGCAAGATCGGTAAGTGGAGTTCGCGGTTTACCGCACGACCAGCCCGATCCTGATAAATATCCAGACTCATATGACAGAGAGGACAAGGCGTCACCATAAAGTCAGCCCCCTGCTCCTTGGCCTCATTCATGTGCATCCCTGCCATCGCTACGGCGATGGCTTCTTTTTCGAGGATGATAGGAAACCCACAGCACTTGGTTCTTCCCTCATAGGCCACCGGTTCGCCACCGACAGCTGTGATGAGGCGTTCGAGGGATTGGGGATTCTCAGGATCGTCAAACCCCAGATCCCACGATGGGCGCAGAATGTAGCAGCCGTAAAAGGGGGCGATGCGAAAGTCGCTCATCGGTACGGAAGTCAGAGCCCCCAGGCGAGCCAGTCCGATGTCTCGCACCACAATCCACAACAGATGTTTGACTTGGACACGACCGTGATAGGACAAACCTTCCGGTGCCAGGAGGGCGTTGATCCGGTCCAGAGTCCCTGCCTCCATCTTCAATCGCCGATTGGCTGCGCTCATCACCCCTTGGCAGGTGCCGCAGATCGTCATCACATCCAGTCCGAGCGCCTCAGCTTGCGCAAAGGTCCTGGCATTGAGCGCCAGCGCCATATCGGGATGCGCTTCCGTCACGACCCCGGCGCCGCAACAGGCCGCGGCTGCGAGTTCGACGACCTCGATTCCCAATCGTCCGATGATCGCCCTCGTCGATTGATAGAGTTCCGGCGTCGCCCCTTGGGCCGCACAACCAGGATAGAGAGCATATTTCATTGATTGACCGTCACGGAAGATGAGACAGAGTGCGGTTGAGAGAATTCCGAAGATCATCCATCGCAGCCGACGTTTTCGACTTCACCTGTTCCCATGAAGAGGCGGTGGCGGAATGAATGTCCTCCGCTTTTTTCTTCGCCAAGTCTCTTTTCTTTTCTAATTCTGTGATCGTCTTCTGGATATCTGATCGTGCTTCGGTCGAGGCATGGTTGACTTGGTCACGGAGCTTCGTGATGTGCACTTGCATCTCATCCAGTTCCGTCTGAACCTTTCGCTGAAATGCATCCTTCTGGTGAATCGTATAGTCCTTGGTGGCCGTCACCGCCTCCTGCGTTTCACGGATAACCTTGTCACCCGTCGTCGGCTTATCCGACGCCCCAGCCGCTACAAGAACGAGCATGGTGAGCAACCCAATTCCCACGATCGCCCCCAACCTTCCAACATGATGCTTCATCGACATCGCCTCCATCCTGACCCGTTTAACTGGTTTGTCTCGTCTGTCTCGTCTATCTGGTCTATTTTGTCTATCTCGTGAAACGGCTGAACGAAACTAACCAGATAAACCAGACAGACAAGACAGACCAGATAGACCGAATAGACCAGACAGACCAAGTTCATCCTCGGCCTATCGGGCTCGAAGTATAGCTTTCGCCTGTTGGAAAGTCACCGTACATGGACCGGGAAGCACAAGACGTGCACGAGAGGCGGGACGAGCGAGAAGGATCGGGCTAGCTGGCTTTGCGGAGAGGACGCGGCTGGAGCAGTTGGGCAAAGGCATTCTCCGGCATCGGCTGACCGAAGAGATAACCTTGGGCCTCATCGCAACCCTCTTCGAGTAGTAATGTTCGTTGGGCCTCCTGCTCGACCCCTTCAGCGAGCACCAAGAGATTGAGGCTGTGGGCCATGGCGATGATTGCTCGCACAATTGGGGCTGGCTGGGCCTGCGTCAGAATTGCCTGGATAAACGATTGATCGATCTTCACGATGTCGATCGGCAACCGCTGCAGGTAACTCAGCGACGAATAGCCGGTCCCGAAATCATCGATGGAAAGCCGTACCCCCATCGCCTTCAGAGCGGTCAGCATGACGATCGACGCCTCCACGTTGCGCATCGCAATCGACTCCGTCAGTTCCAACTCCAGGCAAGCCGGAGCCAACCCCGTCTGGCTCAGGGCCTGCTCCACGACGGACAGCAACGTATTACCGTGGAACAATGAGTTGGAGACATTGATGGAAATGCTCACCGGCATCTTGCCGCGATGCTGCCACCCCTGATTGTGACGACAAGCCGTTCGCAGCACCCACTCATCGATTGCCCTGATCAATCCTGTATCCACGGCAGCCGGCAAAAATTCCGCGGGTTGCATGAGTCCTCTCTGAGGATGTTGCCAACGCACCAACGCCTCCGCTCCGATAATTCCGCCTGTCCTCAGATCGACCTTCGGCTGGTAATACACCACGAACTCTTCCCGCTCGACGGCATGACGGAGCTCACCCTCTAAGATCAAGCGTTCATTGGCGGCTGCGTTGAGGCTGTTGGAATAGAACTGAAAATTATTCCGTCCTTCTTCTTTGGCGTGATACATCGCACAGTCGGCATTTTTCAGTAACGTATCGCCTGAGTCTCCGTCAGCCGGAAAGATGGCAATCCCTATACTGACGGTGACAAAGACTTCGCGCCCTTCAATCGTAAATGGCTTCACCAACGCTTCGACAATGCGGCGCGCAACCTTTCCGGCGTCTTGCGCATCGCTCAGATTTGTGAGGAGTACGGTAAACTCATCTCCGCCCAATCTTGCGAGTGAATGGTTCTCTTCCTTGTCAACAGACCGGCCTACAGAGTCGCTGTGCCGTACGGATTCGGCCAGACGGTCCGCCACACACTTTAGGAGTCGATCGCCGACATTGTGACCCAATGTATCGTTAATGACCTTAAAGCGATCCAGGTCCAGAAAGAGCATCGCCAACGTGGCTCGATAGCGGCGGGCATGCAAGAGGGCCTGCTCGACGCGATCTTTGAACAAGACGCGGTTCGGCAGTCCCGTCAGGCTATCGAAATAGGCCAGGCGATGAATCTCTCGTTCAGATTGTTTTCGATCGGTGATGTCTTGCGCCGTCCCGACAATCGAGAGCGCCTTCATTTGGTCGTCGAACACCGCTTCTGCCTGGAGATTGACCGTAAAATCCGCTCCGTTCGGCAAGATAAGACGATGGTCGATGTTGCACGAGGCTCGCTTCGTCAAAATGCCCTTCAGCGCCTGTTCCACACGGGTTCGATCTTCAGCGTGCACGAGCTGGATATAGGCGTCGAAGGTTCCGGCAAAGTCCTGCGATCGAATGCCCATCAGACGGCAAAATTCATCCGACGCGGCAAACTGATTCGTGTCCGGGAGCCATTCCCAGTTGCCGATTTTGGCGATCCGCTGCGCGAGCCCGAGCCGAACTTCACTCTTGATCAAGGCGTCCAGGGTGCGGCTGCCGCGCAGCATATACCGCACACGATAACTTAGGACCATGGGATTGAACGGCTTCGTGATAAAATCCGTCGCGCCCTGTTCGTAGGCTTTGGCAATCGACTCGGTATCGTCGAGCCCCGTCATGACCAAGATCGGCACCCGGCTTCCGCCCATCAGCCCACGCAATCGCGAACAGGCAGTGAACCCGTCCATCTCCGGCATGATAATGTCCATCAGCACGATGTCGGGGCGGCGCTCGGCGAATCGCTCAAGGGCTTGCCGGCCGTTCTCTGCCTCACACACCTCGTGGCCCGATTGCTCGAGCATCACGCGGATGAGCATCCGCATACGCGGTTCGTCATCCACCACCAACACGAGCGGGCATGTTCGTTCCTGGAATGTCTGCATCGTTCTTCGCTAGGCAGTTTTTTTGCCTAATTCATTCAGCACGGCCTGCCTCACCGCTTCATAGACTGCGTCCAACTCCGCCATCCGCTCATGGCTCCCCGCCACGTTACCCTGACGGCCCAGCAGCTCGAAATCTCCCAGAACGCTTGATAGCCCCATGGCCCCGATCATGGCGCTCGACGATTTCAAGGCATGCGCCGCATGAAAAAGCGCCTCTGCGTCCTGATGAGCCACCGCCTGGTGAATGGCGCTCACATACGTGGCCGAACTTTCCAGGAAACTCGTGAGAATTTTCGTGACCGGGTCCGGTCTCCCAGGACGCCTCAGCGCGCGTATCTGCTCGATCACCTGATCGGCCAGCGGCATATCCGATAAGGCGCGAACCGGCGCCTGCCTTGTTCTCTGTTCCGTCGAATCCAATGGCGACTGAACCGGTTCAGCCGGTACAGCCCTGGATTGGTCAGAAGTTGCTGCTGCCTCATCGCCAGGACGCCGTACCCATTGCTGAATCATCTTTCCAAGTTCGCCCTGTGTAAACGGCTTCGTCATATAGTCGTCCATACCGGCAGCTAAACATCGTTCGCGATCGCCATCGATGGCATACGCCGTCAGCGCCACGATAGGCACATGCCCTCCGGTTCGCTGTTCACCATCGCGAATCGCCTTGGTCGCAGAGAAACCATCCATCTCCGGCATCTGGCAGTCCATCAAGACCATGTCAAATTGAGCGCACTCTGTCTTGGCTACCGCATCACGGCCCTGTTCGACCGCCACAACCTGGCAGCCCAATTGCTCCAACATGCAGACCGCGACTTCCCGATTGACCGGATTGTCCTCCGCCAGCAACACTCGCGCGCCCTCTACCTTCATCTCACGGAATTTCGAAACACCGTTAGGCAGGACATCGTCTCGCCGCGAGGGGAAGGTCTTCCTACCTTCACGCGTATTACCCGAGACTTTCTCCAAGCGCACGGTACACCAAAACGTCGCTCCCTGCCCAGGCTCACTCCCGACACCAACCGTCCCCTCCATCAGCTGAACCAACTGTTTAACGATAGACAAGCCTAACCCGGTCCCGCCATATTTTCTGGATGTCGACCCGTCGGCCTGAGAAAACGCCTCAAAGATCTTGGCTTGCGCGGCAGGTTCGATACCGATTCCCGTATCTTGAACTTCGAATCGTACGAGGGCGTGAGAGGCCAAGTCTTCCCCCACCGTGACCGTGAGTATGATGCTCCCATGTTGGGTAAACTTCACCGCATTATTCACCAGATTCATGAGAATCTGTTGCAAGCGAACAGGATCTCCCTGAAGAACAGACGGGACGGACTCAGCCAGCACACAAGTCAGCTTAATGCCCTTGCCCTGCGCCTGTTCCACAAAGAGATCCGTCACCTCCCTGACCGTTTTGACCAGATCAAATCGAATGTGCTCCAATTCAATCTTCCCGGCCTCTACCTTTGAGAAATCCAAGACATCATTGATGAGTCTCAATAACGTGGTCCCTGATCGGTACACGATATCGACAAAGTGATGCTGCTTTCCTGACAGTTCCGTTTGCAGCAAGAGTTCGGTCATCCCAAGAATCCCGTTCATGGGTGTTCGAATCTCATGGCTCATGTGGGCCAAGAAATCGCTCTTGGCCCGACTCGCCGATTCGGCAAGATCCTTCGCCTCTCGAAGAGCCTCGATCGCCTCCGTTCGCATGGACACCTCGCGTTCAAGCTGCGCCCGATAGCTGGATTGCGCATCTTCGGCCTGCTTTCGTTCTGTAATATCACGGATAAAACTACTGAACATACACTCGTTATTGAGCCAAATCGGCGACATAGACCATTCCACAGGGAACTCGTCCCCCTCTTTCCGGACGGTGGTCAGTTCAAGCCGCTGGGCCACGAGTTGGGTCTCGCGCGCTTCCAGGAAGCGCGCGAGTTCTTGCCGATACCCATCACGGCCCCCTACGGGAATGATGAGGGAATCGAGCGGTCGCCCGAGGGCCTCCTGCTCGGACCACCCAAATATCGTTTCAGCCTGGTCGTTCCATCCGGTGATCGTCCCGGCAGCGTCTGTCGTCACGACCGCGTCAAGCGCCGTATCGATCGTCTTCTGCAGCTGCGCCTCGCTTCTCTCGAGGTTATGACTGAGACCTCGGATCGTCTTGCCCACGATGAAAATCGTCGCCATGGTAAGCAGCGCCATCGCCAGAGCCTGTTGCACAAGCGACTGCCATGCCTCAGCCTGCAACCTCTTCAGTGAGATCTCAATTCGAATCCAGCCGGCGAATGCCGGCAATCGCTCTTGCTTTCCCTCAACGGCACTCTCCGTTCCCGTTCGATACAGCGGACCCCCATACAGTGGCTCGACAATGACGATGGTGTCCTCGCTTAACCCGACCTCCGAACCGGAGAAAACGGCCTCCGTTTTCTTCTGTTCTGCATTCCTGCCCGCCTGGTCATCGAGGATCGTGCCGATCAGCGTTGTGATATCCGATGCCACGATCATGTGATCGGGGTCGAGCATCATGATGCGCTGAATGTCGTGCTGGTTTTTCACCTGGATAAAGGCGCTCTGCAGCATGAAGAGATTATCGAACAGAGCCGACGCACCGAGGGCTGCATACCCGCGAGCCAATACGCGTCCTTGTTCCTCAGCCTGCATGCGAACATGCTTTTGCTGGCTGTGGATGAAGAGGCCTCCGTACCCGGCCACCACAATAAGAAGAATGGCGCTGATGGCCAGCGTCATCCGCCTAGCAGGAGACGGTACAGTTCTTCGCAGTTGTAGATGATCGTCGTTACTCATCAACGGCCTGACCTCATTTATATTCCAGATCTACGACGACAGTGCCTCGCGTCGGAACCTGTACGTCCTTCTCCAACATGCCCAAAGTCTCATGCCACACGCTGATCCTGTGCAATCCAGGAGAGACGCCGGCAATCGAGAACTGACCAGTCTCTGTCGTCTGGCTGAAGTACGGATCGTCAAACACCAACCGATACGCCTGCATAAACTTGTGCACGTTACATTTCACCAGGTGCAGGCCTGCTTTCTTCAGCCGTTTCTTGATCGGGTTCCCTCCCGCCACCATCGCCACATTGAGCGCCGTGCTATTGTCGACGATAATATTGGTATTGTGCATCACCGGATCGTCGTTGAAAATTTGCACTTCCGCCCCCATCTGCGCTACAGCGATATGGGGATGAAACCGGCATTCTTTATTTCGAACGACGGCAGGATTCTCCGCAACTATTCTGGCAGAGGCCTCGCCGACAGCCAGTTCCACATGCACCACGGCATTTCCAAGCCCTTGGGTGGCTGCGTCGACCGAGAGAGCGGTCGTCGACATGGTCAGCCCGCATACGTCCGGATCCCGATTGACTTGTATCTGGACGGGAGCAGGCACCGGCCCTCGATAGAGGATCCGTCCGACTATCACAGGCCCAGTCGATTCGGAAAATGCCGACCTCGTCGGCGGCGTTTCGTTGCCTGGCTGCGAGACCGCTAGACCAGGAAACTCTGCTTGTGGCTCGACTACAGAGGGAGACACCTCTCGTGGCCGGCGAAATTTGGCTGCCGGCCCCGGCGCAAGGCCGTGCAATTGCTGAGAGACGGGCGCCTTGCGGCCCGTTTCATCCGGTTTAGTGCTCGACTGTGGCGCGGCGAGAAGCGGTGACCAACAGGCCAATCCGATGATCGCGATTGGCACAGCGATAGATAGAAGCCGGCCGAGAGCCTGCACAGACATCGTGGGACAACCAACCATGCCCCTCCTAACCATCACTGTCTTTCCTGCGATAACGAGAGAATGTAATACACGAGATCCCAGACGTCCTTGTCATTGCCCCCGATGGTGTCGGCATAGGACGGCATGGGCGTGCCGTCCAACCCTGTCATGATGCTGCGGTAGAGGGCCTGCGCAGAAGACCCGTTCTTGAGAGACGCCCGCTCGGTCAAGTCGCCGGGAGAAATCATCAACCCATATGTATCCTTCAAGTTGCCGTCGAGCGCTTCCTTCCCGTCTCCGTAGCCGTTGTCCCCGTGACAATTCTGGCATCCATACTTGATATAGGTCTTGCGCCCGTTTTCAATTCCAGCATCCGAGGGAGGGCCCGGAGGATTGGGCAGGAGCAGTGCCACAGGTTTTCCGCCCTTGAATGCCTTGTTGAACGATTTGATGTAAGCAATCACCTGCCACCGTTCTTCTTCACTCAACCCACTGTACGGAGGCATATTGCCGGGGATGCCTTGCGTCACCGTACGGAATAGGTCTTGATCCATCGGCAGCTCACCGGACGGCGTGCTGCGGAACTTGTAGCTCCCTCCGGCAAAATCGCGCGGGCGTGGCGATTCATAGCGACCGATGAACCAGCCGGCTGGCCCATCGCCCTTTCCATCCGCGCCATGACAGAGGATGCAGGCCCGGTCATAGATCTGTTTCCCCTTTTCCCTGGTCGCCTGATTGTCTTCAGGCTTCACGGCATTCGCGAATGAAGCGATACTGAGCATCGCAAGACCGGCGCCGATCACGATAAGTATACGGATTCGCATAACCCGTCCCTCTTAGAAAATTACATCGATTCCGGAAAAGAAGGCGTTGCGGAGATTCCGCGCTGCGGTATCTCCACCTTCCGACTGCCTGAGATTGAAATCGCTTCTGGCGAAAATCGCCACATTGGCACGGAGAAAATGCTTTGCTTGCACGCCGATAAACGAGGCAGACGTTCGCTGAGCCAGCATGCCGCCTGCATCCAGGTTGTCGTACCGCAATGACACCAGCGTCTGGCTTGTCACATAGGTATCGGCCCCGATCGTCAGACCGGTCGCGGTGGAGTCGAACAAACCAGCCACGCCCGTCGGCGTCTTATTGATCTTATCTACGGAATATGCGGCGTAGACATCGACCATCATATAGGTCGCCCGCGCCGACAGCCCATAGCGATTCCAATTCACATCGTCGTGCGTCTGCACTTTGGCGTTGCTGTTACCTTGGTAGACGAACCCCGACATACTGGCGGAAAAATAATTCGACTTGGCATAGTCGAACCGAACCATGCCGTAGACATCCTTCCCCTTGTTCGAATCGCCTAGATGCTCGTTAGCCCCGTTCACCACCCCCACCTGATAGAGGAACCAATCGCCGAACGGGCGCCCATGAATATCGACGCCGGTTTCATGTCCTGAGTTATACAGCGAGGAGGCGAAGGGGGAGAGATAGTTGCCGGACCGATCGTAGAGACCGTAAAACTTCGTGGCGAAGGCGCTGGGAGCAAGCCCGACCCGGTTAAACGCGCAGGGTGAAAACGCCATACATCCGCCCTTCTGACTTTCTTCGACATCGCCCAACTGTTGGCGCACAGTGGCATAGGACGAGAAGGCGTTGGGGTCGAACTTGCCGACTCGCAGATGCGCGAGACTATGAGACCCAAGGTTATTAAAGGTCACGAAGCCTCGCTCCACCTCGGCGCCACCCTCTCCAACAG
>ERZ1292630.1742-Hain-H41-02um-R3-1742-length-20907-cov-5_pt1 | contig 20907 bp, 16 predicted proteins | sample MGYA00564408_ERZ1292630 | MGnify/ENA primary metagenome ERZ1292630 (study PRJEB36523, sample SAMEA6512641) | groundwater metagenome | collected 2019-01-08 | study: AquaDiva: Metagenomics assemblies of 32 groundwater samples
GGCCTGCCGCTTGGCAAACCGCCCTACGCCCGCATCACCGCGCTCGATATGAACCGCCGGCCGTACGCGTCCGAGAGGATGCTGCGCGGGGCCCAGATCTCACTCTCGAGCGCGCCCCCCGCCGCCTCGAACACGCCGACGACTTTGAACGTGCGATTGCTCAGCCTGCCGAGTGCGATCTCGCCGTTCATCTGCAGATTCGCATATCGGTCGCGAGCCGCCTTTCCCACCATGATCTCAAGCTGCCCTTGTTCGAGCCGGCGGCCCTCGATCAATCGCAACTCCCGATGGACGGCAAAGGCAACATCATCAACGCCGCGCACGGCGACGTTGGCCGAGGCCCCCTCTTCGCCCAACCGCGGAAGTGAAGTCTGCACGCACAACTCCGGGCTGATGAGCGGTCGGCCTGCCGCGTCGCGGGCGATGTCGGGCGTTTGATTCAGCCGCGCCACTTCCTCTTGAAGCATCAGGCTTGTGCTTTCCGCCGTTGCGCCGGGTTTGAGCACCATGATGTTTCGGTTCGAGCCGCTGGCGGCGAGCGAAGCGCGGATCCCGGCGGCGAACGACGACAGGACCGAGAGGACGAGCACCAGCACGGCAACGACGACGAACGTCAGCACGGTGCTGAGTTTTCGCCGAAGCAGATTCCGCCAGTTGTAATACAGAGGCAATGGCATGGCGACCTTATCGTTTCCGGGTCAATGATAGGCGATTCCGCCCTTCATATGGATTTCCAATTGCCGATTTCCATTTGCCAATTGCATTCATAACCCACCTCAGACCGATCCGGACCAATCGGCAATTGGCGATCTCATTCCAGGTTTCGCAGGGCCGCCACCACGTGCAACCGCGCCGCCGACCAGGCGGGCCAGGCGGCGGCCAACACACCGATCGCCGCTGCGATCAAGAGTGATTCGAAGCATACGACCGGTCGCACGTCAAGCGTCACAATCAGAGGCACGGGATAATTACGCAACGGTGTATGGGTGAACGCGATATAGGGAATGGCTGCCCCGATCGCCCCTCCCAAAGCGCACAAGGTCAGACTTTCCGTCTGAATCAGACCAAATACAAGCGATCGGCCGAAGCCAAGCGATTTGAGGGTCGCGACCTCGTTGAGACGATCGCGGATGTTCATGCTCATGGTGTTGGCCGCCGCCATCACCGCCACAAAGATCGTCACCGTCGCGAGAATCGTCAGATTGCGCGGAAGGTTGAACGCCTGGGTGATAAACTCGTTCATGAACGCCTTTTCGTCCTGGGTTTTTGTTTCGTAGGGCGATCGGGCGAACATTTCGTCAATCGTTTTGCGGAAGTAATCCAAATCGCCCCTTGTCGCACACTTTACGAAAATGAAGCTGACCCAGCCGTCCGGCGTCCAGCCGTCCGGCACGGCCATCATTTTTTTGAGCTCCTCCTCGAGGTAATCAAGGCGAAAGAAGTTGGTCACCGGATCCTGGGCGTTCGGCGCGGTGGATACGACGTTGAACTCCATCGGTGTGTACGGCGGTACGGAGGGATGGATGGTGATGCGATCGCCCTTCTTCCACCCGAATTGTCTCGCCGTCGCGGATCCGACAATGATCGCCCGGCGATCGCGGTTCCACGCCTCAATCTCTTCCGGTGTCAGATTCTCATCGGGAAACGTCTCCGCGAACGCGTCGTGCTGGGTAGCCAAGGTGGAGAGCGGCTGGGCGACGTTTTCGACTTTTCCTCCGATCCAGCGCATCCCGCATACCGACGTGATCCGCGTATGCGTCGGATCGAGCGACTCAATCTTGGCGCGATACCCGGCTGGAAGCGGATTGATGATCGACGCCCGATTCGTCACCACCAACCGCAACTGTTTCGCCGAGTTTTCCAGGAAACGATCCAGGCCGTCGATCACCGCCGCCGACAGCACATAGATCATGATCGGAAGGGCCACGGCCGCGCAGGTCAGCGCGGTCCGCAGCATGTTGCGCGTCAAGTTCCGATACAGATAAACCAATCGCAGCATGATCGATGGTCTCAACTTCGGCTGGTCGCAGATTGTCCGGCAGGCCAGTGCGCGCCCCGCGCACGCAGTTTACGGTTCACGCAGTGCGCCGATCACCTCTATATCCGAAGCGCGAATAGCGGGTATCAATGCCCCCACAACGCCGACCGCCGTCACCGACGCCAGCGCCAGGATAATGGTGTCCGGCGTCAGATGGATTTCGAAGGCCAGCGTCGTAAATGTGGTGGCCCCGAACATGTCCTTCGTATTGCCGACGACCCACAACCATCCGAGACACGCCAGACATCCGATGACCCCGCCCATCAGCGAAAGCAAAACCGCCTCCAGCACGAACCCGGTCAGAATATGCCGGCCGGAATAGCCCATCGTCCGCAGCATCGCGATCTCGCGCGTGCGCCCCGCGACCATTGCGAACATCGTGTTGGCGATCGAAAACACCGCCGCCAGCGACATCACCGCCACCAGCAGCCGCGTGATCATCAGGTAGGTGATGACGTTTCGCGACTGTTGGTGCCAGTATTGCCCCTCGGTCTGCGCTTCGAGCTGGATGGCCGGGCCCTTGATCTTCTCGATCACCTTTTCGGGGTCGGCCCCGTCCATCAACAGCAGAGACGCCGACGAATACATCGTTCGGTTGTAAGCGTTCATCAGCGACGGAAGGTAGCCCCAGATTTCGCTTTCCATCGGTCCGCCGCCCGCGGAGAAAAATCCCACGATCGTGTACTCGCGATCACTGCTGTATCCAAGCTCAATCTTCTCGTCGATTTTCAGTCCGCCGAACTGCTTGGCCGCCGCCAGTCCGACGAGCACCTCGCGGGATCCGGTCGCAAAGACGCGGCCCGTCGGCTTGACGTTGCGATGAACGGCGAATGCGGTCTCGGTCACGCCGCGCAGGGCGACGTTTCCCCACGTTTTTCCGCCGTCGCGGACCCGCGGCAAAGAAACCTGGACCATCATCTCCGGGCTGAGCAGCGGCTGGTCCGTCTTTGGATCGCGGGCGACCTTCGTCAGTTGATTGAGGCGGCTGAATTCCTCGATTGGAATAGCGCTGTTGCTTTCCGAGGTCGCGCCTCGTTTAAGTATGATGATCTTCTTCGCATCGGACGCGGTAGACAGCGAACGCGTCAACGAATCCGAAAACCCCATCATCCACGTAAACACGCCGACCACCGCCGCGAGAACCAGGACGGTCAGCAGCGTCGTCGTCTTTCGGACGAACAGATTCCGCCAATGATAGACGACCGGCAATGCCACTTGCTAACCTTGATCAGAATCTCTGAGCCGCGGGTTTCAGCCCTGAGCCTTATACACAATGCCACAACCAGAGGGCCGTAGGCCCGACTGAAAATAGCCCAGCGTTTCAACGCTGGGAACGCGGCAGGACCTCGCGTCCAAGTCCCGTAGGGACGGTTGAACCGATCAATCGTCCCTACGGGACTCGCTTGTCCCTTGCCGATCTTACCCCAGCGATGAATCGCTGGGCTATTCTCAGGGCGTCCCTCCGGGACGCGGCGGTTCCCTTTCCGACTTGTGTATAAGGCTCAGGGCTTCAGAGCCTGGGGAATTTTTCCCCCGACGCCTGTGTTCCCAGTGTTGGAAACGCGGATATATTCGCCCCCAGGGGATATTTTTCCCCAGGCTCTTCAGCCCGCGCGGACTTACGCCACTCTGCGCAGCGCATCCACCGTCCGCAACCGCAGTGCTTGATACGCCGGCCACAGTCCCGCCGACAGACCCACCAACAATCCGATCACCAGCGACACGACCACCGCGGTCGGCGAAAGCTCCAGGCTGCTCACCGGACCCATCCGCAGTCCGCGCACCGGCGCCAGCGCCAGCCCGATCGCCACCGGGACCACGCCCGCCACCGATCCGATGAGCGCCAGCATGACGCTCTCCGCCAGCACGATCCGAAAGATTCGCCCGGACTGAAAACCGATCGCCTTGAACACCGCCAGCTCCCGCGTCCGTTCGCGGAAGCTCATCATCATCGTATTCCCCGCGACCAGCGCGACGATCACGAGCACGACGATCGCCATGGCTCGCATCAGCCCCGGTATATCACCCGATCCCTGCGTGAAATTGGCCGCAAAGGCGTTCTCATCCTCGGACTTGGTCTCGTCCGGACTGTTGGCGAACTTGGCGTCGATGTCCTTCTGCAGTGAGCGCATCCCCTCGACCGAGTTGCACTTGATCCAGAAGATGTTGCACCGCGCGTCGTCGATCCCGCCCGATTTCATCGCCTCCACCAGATAGTCGCGCCGGAAATAGAACACATTGCCGCGCTCGGTCTGGTCCATCACCTTGACGATGTGAAACTCCAGCGACAAATACGGCGGCACAGTACTCTCGAGCACCACGCGATCGCCGACCTTCCAGCCGTACTGCGCCGCCGGCCCCGATCCCACGACGCACGCCGTCCGATCGCGCTGCCACGCGGCGCTCTCCTCGGACGACATGCCGACGTCGCTGTAGACGATCGGGAACGAATCGGCGTCCGCCGCGAGACTGGTCAGCGTGTTCTGTGTATCCGGCACGCGCCCGCCGAACCAGCGCATGCCGCACACCGCCCGCAATCGCGTGCCGTCCGCGTCCATGGCCTCGATCTTCCGCCGCATCCCCGCCGGCAGCGCGATCGTCAGCGAAACCCGGTGATGAACCCCAAGCCGAAGCTCCTTTTCGTTTGCCTGCGCCACGCGGATGAACGTCACCACCAGGGAGATCGCTGCGACGAACACCGCCATCGGCAGCGCGAAAGCAACCGCCGTAAGCAACGTCCGCAGCGGGTTCCGCTTCAGATTCTGCATCAACACGTAGGTGATTGTCACGGGAACGCCTCTTACGACGCGGCCATGGCGGCGGCTTCACGGTTCCGAGGCGGCGTCAACTCTTCTCGCTGGAACGCCCCCTTGTCGAGGTGCAGCGTCCGTCGCCCGTGCGACGCGGCCCGCGGGTCGTGGGTGACCATGACGATCGTCTTGCCGAACTCCGTATTGAGGAGATTGAGAAGATTCAGGATTTCCTCGGAAGTCTTCAAGTCCAGGTCGCCGGTCGGTTCGTCCGCCAGGATGAGTCGCGGATCGGTCACGATCGCCCGCGCGATCGCCACACGCTGTTCCTGCCCGCCCGAAAGCTGGTTGGGCCGGTGGTCCATACGATCCGTAAGGCCGACCACACGCAGCGCCGTCTCGACACGTTTGCGACGCTCAGCCGACGACATCTTGAACAGCAGCAGCGGAAGCTCCACGTTCTGCGCCGCCGTCAGCACCGGCACGAGGTGGTACATCTGAAAGATGAAACCGACGTTGCGGCTGCGCCACGACGTCAGTTCGCGCTCGGACAGGCCTTCGAGGAACGCGTCGCCGACTCGAATGCTGCCCGCCGTCGGCGAATCCAGCCCGCCGATCAGGTGCAGCAGCGTGGACTTGCCCGACCCGCTGGGGCCCATGAGTACGACGAATTCGCCGGCCGCAATCGCCAGGTCCAACGCCTCCAGAACCGGAATCTCGATGCGGTCCTTGTAGTAAACCTTCCGCACGTCGTGAAGTTCGATCTCGATCTCGCTCATGGAGGACTCCCCCGGGTCGGGCGGGCGAACTACCTGTCGCGGCGTGCGCGAGACGGAATCAACGCCCCGCAGGCCTAACCACGTCCCGCGAATGAACCCTCCACACTATGCCTCAGGTGCGCGGCGGTCAACCATACGGCTTCGATCGACCCTCAAGGAAGTGCGCCCGCCGAAACCGCGGGCTGGGTCCGTGACAGTTCCGGCGGCGTGAGAATCCGAACCCCAAGCGCAAGCGCGGGGCGGTCCAATCCGCTCCGCCAACGGAGTGCTTTTGGTCACCCAACACACTCCTTCCACTTTGCGCCGCCCGTCGCTCGCGCTCCGGGTTCGGATAAGACGGTTCCGGCGTGCCGCAATAGAACCGCCGGAACTGTCACGCACCCCCGCGGGCTCTCGGTGATGTATCTTCAGAAAGACGCGGCGGCGCTCACTCTTGAGAAACCCAATACAGCCGCCGATCGCCCAATCAGTCGAGTTTCCCAATGAAAAGGGGGCGGATCCGCAGACCCGCCCCCCGCTTCGGCTGACGTACTTCAATCGCTTCAGTCCGACCCCGCCGAACGAGGCCGATCGGCGTTCTCTTCTACGGACACAAGATACACGGGCCGTTGGCCCCGCAATCAGCATCCGTGGTGCAAGCCGTGGTCTGGGCGCCCGTGCACTTGCCGGGCTTGTACGGATACGCCAGACCCTTAAACCCGTCGACGTCCGCCGAAATGTGGGTGAAGCCAAGGTCCGGCGTGAGGTTGATCAAGCCCCTCAGGCCTTCACCGGCGAGCATCGCCCGGGCCTTGATCGGAGCGCCCAACGCGCTCTTGAACTTGTTCACCATCGCCCCGATGTCGTTGAAGTCCGGCTGCGTGACCGGAGGAGTCGGAAGCTGGAACGTAGTCACCACGTCACCCCAGCGCCCCGTCTCAATCTGGAGCGCATCCGATACATCTTCGCAGGTATCCTCGACGCTCGCACAGCTCGCACCGAGGACCTCAACGTCGAAGAACGAGCTGGGCACGATCGCCTCGCCGGTTACGTGCAGCAAGGAAATCGTGGTCCAATCCTGATAGTACGGGGCGCATTGCAGCTTCGACGCCATGAACGGCGTGCCGCTGGACACTGACTCGACGTACTGCACCGGCGGGCCGACATATTGTGTCTGGCCTTCGAACAGCGTGAACGGAATCGACGCACCGGCCGTGTACGGCGGGACCACGTGGTGCAGTGACACCAGTCGGACGCGAAGCGCCGTGTCGTCGGGACCCACGCCGGCCGTCGCCGCACTGGCGAGCGAGAAGGAAATGAACCTCGCCTTGTTCACGCCGGTAATGTCGGGAATCGGCTTCTTGGGCCTGCAATCGCAGCAGACGCTCAGCGTGCCGTCCGGGTTGACTTTCGTCTTCGGCACGCACACTTTCTTCGGCGGACATCCGCCCTCACACTTGAACGGCGCGTTCGTCGCCATGCGGATCGTCGCTGTTGTGCTTCCAGACATTCCCGCGAACGGTCCGCCCGGAGCGCCCACAAAGTCGATCCGGTATTCGATGTCAAAGAAGCTGTCCACCGCCCAGTTGCCGCCGCCCGGCAACCGCGTCAGCGTCGTATGGCCCGGACTGGGCATGCCGAAATCCGTTCCGCCTGTGATCCGCAGCAGGTCAAAGTCCGGATCGCCGATCATGTTGATCTGTCCGAACATTCGAAACATGTCGGTGTCGAACGACTGCACCGGCGCGCCCGGTACACGCGGTCCGACGTGAGTCTCGAACGACACCGGCAGGTTGAGAATCCGGTTGTACCCGCACAGCGGATTGGAAGCACCCGTGCACTTGCCGGTCATGTTCAACTGCAGGGTCGATTCGGCGCATTCCTTCTCACCGCCGAGACTTCCGCCGTTCTCCTTGCAGTCAACGAGATCCTGGAACGAGCAAACGCCGGCCGTGCCTGCTTGGCGATTGCAGATGAAGTCCTTGTGGATCGGCGCCAGTTCGATCGTGGTTCCAGCCGGCAACCCGTCGATGATCTTGTGCACCTCGTCCGGGCTGAGGTAATCACAACCCGCCGGCGGAAGCGTCACGGTTCCGCCGCCGTTGTCCGGCACAATGCAACCGTTCGGACCGCCGGCGACGGCCGCACCGCCCGGTGTCACCAGATGGCAATCGTTCACACCGCGGCAATCGCAGTCGGTCACCGTGATCTGGCCGGTCGCCGGATTGAAATTCGCACAACGCTTCTGGCATTCCTCGGCGATCGGACCGCCGAAGCACAGAGCCGGCCTGCAGGCCGAACCGTCGGCCTTCGGCTCGCATACTTCGCATGCGTCGTCAACGGTGTTTCCGTTGAGGTCGCCCATACAGAACGTTCCCAGGCCGCCCGGCTGGCCGCCCTGGCTGGTACAGCAGAGCGGATCGAGGTTCTGGCAAGTTCCGTTGCCGAAGCAGCAAGCCTGATTGCTCGTGCAGACCGAACCAACTAGGGAGATTCCTCCGGCGGCCGAACAACACACCTCATCCATGGTGGCACAGATACCGTTCGGCAGGCAGCACGCCACGGTGATTCCCGAACAGGTCACGCCCGGAAGGAACGTGCCCTGGCACTGTGATTGCGTCGTGTTGACGCAGATGTTGCCGGCCGCGCCCGTCGTGCAGCAAGCGCCGGTCTGATCCGCCACGCAATCGCAATGGTATGGATCGGTAAAGCTACCGTTGCCAAGCAACGTACACGTACCGCCCGGTGAAACCGGGCACGGATTGATGCAATGCGGACCGGAGATGTCCATGACCAGCCGGCAGAAGTTCGGATCGGTGCATCCACAATCCAGCACGCCGCAGCTTCCCGGCTGGTTCGGATTGCAGCCGCCCTTGCTCGGCAGGCACTGTTGGGCCGTCGGATCGGGGCAGAATTCAGTGCAATGCGTCGGGCTGCCCGGATCCACCTCGCACTTCGGATCGCAGGCGTCGTCATGTCCGTTGCCGTCAAGGTCACCCAAACACTTGGGCACTGAAGTACCGCCCATCTGCTTGCACTTATCGACCGACGTGTCGGGTACACATGCTCCGGTCGGCAGGCAGCAAGCCGGATACGTAAAGTGATTGGCCGCCGTCAAGTTGGCCACATGGATCCCCTGGCCCGGGGTGGGCGAGGTATACAGCGGCAAACAACCGCCGATGTGGTAATAGATGTCGTGAGGCGGCATGCAATTGATCACCTGCTGCACACGCACAGGCGTCTGGTTGTAGACGAAGGTCCCGCCGCCCAGATCGATTTCGACAAAGACGTCAAAGAAGCTGTCGGCCAGTGCAGGATCGGCCGGTTGCTCCGAAACGGCGCCCAAAGTCGGCGATAGAGGCTGTGCGCTGCCGGACATGGTGCCCGCCTTGATAATCACACCGCCGCTGGTAAGCGACATGGCCACGATCTCGGTGTCGATCACGTCATTGGGGTGCGAGGGCGCGCCGCAAACGGTGGGGTAGTTGGTCGCACAATTCACCGGGCCCGTCTTCTTGATGGTGACGGGACCACCCGCGACTACGTTGGTGTCGGCGATGCAGTTGGCGTCGAGGTCGAGGTCGATGCCGAGTACTGCGCCCGAGGGCACCGTGTCCGCACCGGTTCCTCCCGGTGGGCAAGCCGGATTGTCGATCCAGTGCTGTCCCGGACCGCATTCCGCGCAGGGTTGAGCTAAACAAGCATCATCAATCCCGTCGCCGTCGAGGTCGCCCAGACATATGGCACCCGCCGGCAGCGGTGTTCCGCCTTGCGCGGCGCAGTCGCTCTGCATGACGTTGTTCACGCAGATGCCGAGAGGAAGACAGCAAGAGACCATCGGTTCGCCGGCCTGCATCCGAATCGTACCGGTGGTGCTACCACCGGGCATGTTGAAAAGCAGACTCCCCGAATTCGTCGTAGTGCCCACAAAGTCGATGCGGTAGGTGATATCGAAGAAGCTATCGACGTTCCAGTTCCCGCCGGGAAGCCGAGTCAACGTCGTATGACCCGGGCTGGGCATGCCGAAACCGTTTCCGGCCGTAATTCGAAGCAGGTCGAAGTCCGGGTCGCCGATAATCTCTCCCTGCATCACCCACATACGCGTGTCGAACGACTGCACGGGCTGGAATGGTGTGCGCGGGCCGATGTGCGTTTCAAACTGCGGGCCGAGCGGGATGTTGCGACTGAACCCGGCCAAAGTCCCCGTCCCGTTCATCGTAAGTTGGAGTTGCGAACCGGAGCATTCCATCTCGCCGCCCAACGTCCCGCCTTGCTTAGCGCAACCGCGTTCCGGCGGCGGCGGCGGCGGGAATGTACAAATGCCCTGTGTGGGGGGGCAGTAGAACCCATCATGCACCGCCCCGACCACGATGGTCGTTCCCGCAGGAAGCCCATTGACGATCTCATGGAAATCGGTCGGGCTGACATAGGGGCAACCGGGCGGCGGCATGGTGACGGTGCCGCTTCCGTCATCGACTACTACGCAAGGTTGAGCCATAACGGCGACCGCCGACGCCGTAAGCAACCACCCAATCCCCACCGCTAGCGTTAACAGCTTTCGAGTGTTCATGTTCCCTCTCTCCAAAAGAAATGACCCCATCCAAATGTTCCTTGCCCGTTACTTTCGATCGTTCCTCTTTTGCGGAATAGCGCGCCCCAGCGGCAATCATGCAAAGACGCTTCGCGACTCCGTGTAATCAAATGGCTTCGGGGCGATTGGTCGGGCGTCGCAAAGCAAACGATTCGTAAACGCGTCCAACACAAACGCCTCCACCGACATTGCGAACCAGCCGGTCATGCGACTCCCACCGACCGGCCACCGCAATATCGACCCCCCGAAAAGAATTGCGCTGGGCAATCGTCGAAGCGAAATCCGGCCCCAACACATGTGCGGATACCGTTGGCATCCACGAATCAACGATTCAGGCGCTGCCAAGACAACCGACCAACGAAGCCACACCTACGATGCGCCGCGCATGGTCTTACACCGATCAACTCCGTTGATTTGCTAACGATCCACTGACTCTGGGTCCACCAGAGAGCAGCCAGCCCGATAACGCCCATCATAACCGAGATCGCCCGGCGTTGCAACAAAAAAATGAAACTATTTGGTTGCGGATTCTTCTCTTGATCAGCTTGGTTACATCGTTGGGCGGCTGCAAAACATTTCGATCAGCAAGACCGCCTGTTAACATGGGGACTCTAGGGGTTCGTTTTCTTGTTTTCGGATGAGTCCACGTTGCACAGGTTCCGGCGGATTCATTGGTTAGACCTTCATGGTCCGATACATCAACAAGGGATCCAATGCGTCCCGAAGCACCCCCGAGTATTCAACCTGCTTATGCGTAAGTGTTTAGGCACAACCTTCAGCGAGGGTTCGGCATGGGCTTGGAGCCTGCCGGCCTTTAAGGAACTTCTTGGCACGGCGGGCCGCCTATGCCTTTGGGGCGGCTTGGTGGTCCATCTTATGTCCGGGCAGCCATGCGTCCTCGCCCGGACCGCCGATTCAACCGCACAATCGGCACCCGAAATTGAATTGTCGGTGGTGCTTGGTGCGGACGCACAAACCGGTGGGCCGGTCTACGATTTCCGGATCGGCTGGTACGAAATTCGTAACGACCAATTCGTTGAGTTCCTGAACGACGCGCTCGCCAATCGGGAAAACGGACGCGGGCAGTATATGTACTTCGATGTCGATAGCGGCAACGTGTATATCAATGTTTTCGCGATGGGGACCGTCGGCACGGAAGGGTCGGGCACGCTCCTGTTCAGTGTGGTGATCGGCGGGAGGATCACCTACGCCGACAATGCGTATCGTCTGGTCAATCCCGCCTACGCCGCACATCCCGTCGTCGGTGTAAGCTGGTACGGCGCGACGAAGTTCTGCAACTGGTTGACTCTCCAGCGGGGCATGCCGCCGTCCGAGCGCGTCTACGCCGACGAGAATCGGGGGACACCATACTGATTTCTTTGCGGGTGAATCGGGGGACACCATACTGATTTCTTGACGAGGGAAGGTGGAGCGTGTAGATTTGCGGCATGCCTCGGATCGCTCGTGTGGTCGTCCCGGGATACGCGCACCATGTGACGCAGCGTGGCAATCGCCGGCAGCAGACGTTCTTCTGCGCGGACGACTATGCCGTCTATCTGGAGTTGATGGGGGAATGGTGCCGGCGATGCGGCGTGGAGGTTTGGGCCTATTGCCTGATGCCCAACCATGTCCACCTCATTGCCGTGCCGACATCGGAAGATGGTCTGCGCCGGGCGGTGGGTGAAGCGCATCGCCGCTACACCCATCGAGTCAATTTCCGGTAGCGGTGGCGAGGGCATCTCTGGCAGGGGCGATTCGGGTCGTTCGTGCTGGACGATTACTACCTTCTGGCCGCGGCCCGCTACGTGGAAATGAATCCGGTTCGTGCGCGGTTGGTCACCCGCGCGAAGGAGTACCGCTGGAGCAGCGCAGGCGCGCACCTGGCCGGGCGCGACGATGCACTCGTCAAGGTTGCGCCGCTGCTGTCGATCGCGGGCGACTGGCGGGCGTTCCTCGGGGAGTCGGCGAGCGAGGCGGTGCGATCGCGTCTGCAACGTCACGAGCGGACGGGCCGACCGCTGGGCAACGACGAGTTCATCGCGCGGCTCGAAGCGACGGTACATCGCGTCCTCACGCCACGGAAGGCTGGACGCAAACCGAAGAAACAGCCTAAATAGGTATGGGGTCCTCCGAATACCGATTACCGAAATAGGTATGATGTCCCCCGATTATCGGATTATCGAATACCGATTACCGAAATAGGTATGATGTCCCCCGATTATCACGGGGGAAGCTGGAATGATGCGGTGGGAGCGGCGTCGCTGCGAAATACATCGCGGCCTCTGTTCGCGCTGGCGGGCACGGTGAGCAATCAGATCGGCTTTCGCGTGGTTCGGACGCGCGAAACCGCAAACGGTGATTCCAATGTTGACGGGCGCGTCGATGCGGCGGATTGGTCGGACTTCGGCGATTGTCTGTTCGGGCCGATCACGCCGCGAACCGCCGGCTGCTCCGTCTTCGACTTCGATCTGAACGACCGTGTGGACCTTCGCGACGCGGCGGCGCTCCAACTGGCCTCATCGTCCGCCGCTCTCGCACTGCAAGTGCATTCTATACAACGGCCAACCACTGAAAAATGACGACGACTCCGCGTGGTCCAGCCCGATCGCGCCAAGTTGCTTCCGCACCCCAAGACGAGGGTGAGGAAGGTACCCCTCGCCCGCTGCCTGACGGTCGCGGTTTTGTTGGGAGTCGCGCGGGCTGAAGCCCGCGGCTCGGGGGCGGCTTGCGTCGCGGATCGCGTATCGGTTGATCGCGCGGCATCGGAACTTAACCGTTGATTTGGTTCCGTGAGTCAACGCCCCGCCTTTCTTCGCCGATAAGTCAAGCGACGTTGCGACTGCAACGGCCCGGCCGCCCTCTGAACCCAAGCATGGTGAACGTTTCAGAGAGAGCGGCCGAAGTCGGCACAAGGTCACCCGGAGAACAGTTGATCGTGGAAGCGAATGCACTCGATACGGCAAGCAACGATGAGACCGACCTTTCCACCGTTTTCGCCGAGCCTGCGGCTACCATGCAGCGCTTCCTCGAAAACGTCTCTGAAGACTTGCGCAGTCCGCTCACGGTTCTGAAAGAGTTCACCTCGATCATCCTCGACGGGCTCGCCGGCGAGGTCCCGATCAGACAACAGGAATATCTACAAGTGATCGCCGAGAGCGTTGAGGAACTCGAAGCGATGGTCGGAAGCCTGATCGACGTAAGCCGACTCGACGCGGCGATGGTCGGTGCGTATCGCCGCCTGTGCGGGGCGTCGGAGCTTGTCGCGCCGCTCCGCATGAAACTCGAAAAGAAGGCGGCGGTTCATCACGCGCGATTCGAGGTCTGCGTAGCGGACGACCTGCCTACGCTGTTCTGCGACCCGGACCAGACCGCCCGCGTGATTACGCATCTTGTCACCCATGCCTTTCGCAACGCCGGCATGAACGGGCGCGTTCATCTGCGAGTCCGTCGCGCCGACGACGATATGAGTTCCGTGGTGTGCGAGATAAAGGACGACGGTCCGGCCATACCGTCCGAAAAGTTGCGGCTCATTCAGGAGCGCTTCCGATCCAACGACCACGGGGCCTGCGCGAGCGTCGCCGATCTCGACCTGAGCCTGACCGTGACCATGCAACTTGTCGATCTGAACCTTGGCGAAATCGTTGTTTCGAGCGGACCCGGGCAAGGCACCGTTTTTTCGTTCACGCTTCCCGCGGCCGAACCCCTCATGCTCGCCCAACGATTCCTTCGCTACAGCGCCCGCCTGCGCGGCGGTTTGACGATGGCCGCGATGTATGTCATCCGGATCAACGAAACCGCCGACGCGGCCACGCTCGCCGACATCGGCTCCTTCCTCCAGCATCATCTCCGTCGCACGGACCTGGTGTTCCCGATCGAACCGCACGCCTGGCTCGTCCTGCTTCCGATCGTTGGAAAAGACACAGGCGTCATGATGCGGCGGCTGGAAGACGCCTGGTCCGAATCCAATGCCAATCGCCCCGGGCGGTCACTGCCGCGCCTTTCGGTGGAATCACGAGGTTGCTGGGATATAGAGCAACAGGGCGGCGAATTGGTGAACCAGCTTCGTCGGCTTCTGGACGCCTGCCAACAGACTTCGATGTAGGTGTTCCGACTCTTTAACTCGTGCGGGTCAGATATCGGATTGCGCCGCAGCGCTGACCTGCGCGGGCGCGATCGCTTTGCGCAGGGTTTGGATCAGGCGCACGGAGTCATACGGCTTGCCGATAAACGCGCGGGCGCCGCTCCGAAACGCCGCCGCACGCGTCGAGATGCTGTCGTTGCCGCTCAGGTATACGACCGGAATGTGCCTCGCGCGCTCCGCATACTTCAGGCACTCGTGCAGCTCGGACCCTGAAAAGTGAGGCATGTCCACGTCGAGGAGAATCACGTCGGGCTTTTCGCGGATGGCCAGTTGCGACCCCGTCCGTGAGTCGTGCGCGACGACGACCTCGAATCCGGCGGCCTGAAGCCGAATCCTGATCGCCAGCGTCAAGGCGCGGTCGTCGTCTATGACCAGGACTCGTGCCATACTTCAGACCGTTTTCCCCTGCATGTGCGTCACGCGGATCGGACAGCGGCGAATCCGTCGAATCGCCTCCCAAGGTTGTCACTTCGCAGCCCGAGAACTGGCGGACACGTTCCGGTCATGATGCACCGGGCGCGCCAAACGGTAGGCGGCGTGTCCTTCCCCTCCACGTCCAGTGTACGATACGCCCGGCGGGCTTGGTGGAGGCGTAATGCCCTTCTTGCGACGCCGGCGACTGTACGCCGCGACGGAATTGGTACAAAATGAAGCGACCAAGCAAAGTCTCGTATCGTGGCGCGCGGGCATCGGTGGGCCGATCACGCGGTATCGACGTCATTGTCCGCTCTTGTGCCGGATCGCCCGCAGGGCCGAAGCGATCCCGCCGGTTATCGGTCGAGGGCGGTCGCGCGTTCGATCCCCGGAGCGGCCTGTGCGTCGCCCCGGATCGCTGAATGAGCATGGACTAACCGGGTACGCCCTGGCGTGTCTTGACGAAAGGAATCGAGCGACTTGCGTACCGAGGTGGACGTGACCGACTCGCGGGAGGTTGATCTGGTCTGCCGGGCCAGGGATGGCGACGCCGGAGCGTTCGGCGATCTGGTCCGCACGTATCAGCGGCGGGCCGTCTCGGTCGCGTATCGGCTTCTCGGCAACAGCGCCGACGCGAGCGATGTGAGCCAGGAGGCGTTCGTCCGGGCCTACCGCAACCTCGGCCAACTCGACGACCCCGCGCGATTCGGCGCGTGGTTGATGCGGGTGGTGAGCAACCTCTCGCTCAACTATCGACGGTCGCGGGCGGCCCGACCGGCTGCGTCGTTGGACGGGGCCATGGAAGCCGGAGCCGAGTTTCGCCGACCGACGACCGGACTGCGAGCGGCCGGGACCAACGAAGACGACGGCGACGCGCAGACGAGCGAACTCAACGACGCCGTCAGCCGGGCGATGGAGCAGTTGCCGGACAAGCAGCGGCTGGCGTTGATCCTGTTCAGCGTCGAGGGCATGCCGCAAAAGGAAGTCGCGGACATCCTCGAATGCAGCGTGGAGCTGGTGAAATGGAACGTCTTCCAGGCCAGAAAGAAACTGAAGGAACTCCTGCACGAGTTCCTCTGAAAAAGCGAGCCGCGGACGGATTGCAATCCCGGCGTGCCGGGAGTCCGCGCGGAGTTTCGACCATGCTGCGAGTTGTGCGATTAGTGCGTGTCGCGGTGATGAATCTGAAGACGACCATGGGGCGCACGATGGCGGACGATACCAAGGCATCGCCCGCGCGGAAGTACGGATTCTCTGAGTTCACCACCGCCCATTTCCAGCAACGTAGCGAGTAAGGAGCGGGCGGACGAAAACGGTACACGACGATGATCGACGAAACTTACAATCCGAACGATCCGCTGTTCCTCGTCAGTCGCGGTCTCGATCGCGACCTTTCCGATGGGGAGCGGGGTCGATTGAACGACGCGTTGAACGCCTCGCCGACGCTGCGCGAGGAAGCGAAACGCCTCGAAGCCGTTGATCGTCTCGTGAAACAGTGGGGACGCGAGGGCGTCGAAATCGATTGGAGACACCACGCCGATCTCGTGGTCGCCTCTCCGCAAACTGACGCCGACGACGCGACGCTCAGGAAGATTGACGAACTGATCGCCGCCTGGGGGCGACGTCAACCGGTGCTCGACGAGAAGGCCTTTGCGGACGCGGTTTTGTCGAGAATTACGCCGAATCGCCGAAAAACGCTTCCGATGCAATGGGTTTTGCGAATCGGCGCGCCGTTGGCGGCGGCCGCCGCGATTGCGCTGGCGGTGACGGCCTCGTTGTGGTTCACGCCGGCGCCCGTACCGGTGGTCTTGGTGTCGATCGGTCGAACGGGTGATCAACCTGCGATGGTGCGATCCGGCGGACCCAAAATCATCGTGTCCTTCGCTCGGCCAACGGACGATAAACACGCAGACGCGACTGACGCGCCGGGCATCGGCTACATGACGATCGGTTCGTCGCCGCTTCCGCGTGCGTGGGACGAATCCGCCCCGTTGTGACACGGGGTGGCACAGACCGGTCCAACAGAGCCGGGAGCGTCAGCGACCGGACAAGTTGTAGGGCGGGCATTGCCCGCCAGTCAGAGCCGCGAGCGGGAGCGAGCGGACAATGACAAGGAATCATCGCCCCCTTCGCGAATACCGCGGCCGGGGAAATCGCTCGTAGCGGAGTATTGTTTATGTTGCTAACGCTCTTGAATACCTGCGTCGTCATCGTTTCGGCCTCGACCGCGCCGACCGTCGACATCCGCGTATTGATCGAAAAAGCGCTGGCCGAGCCGACGCAGATCACGCTCGACAACGTCAAGCTCGGCGAGGCCATCGACGTCATCACGAAGCAGTCGGGCGTGAAGATCGTCATGTCCCCGGACGCGATGCGCCTCGTCCCCGAAGGGCCGGAAACGCTCATCCACAAGGTGGACATCGCCAACATCCCGCTCCGCGACGGACTGACGCGCCTCTTCGCGCCGCTGGGCATGACCTTCCGCGTCGCCGACGATCACGTGGACATCGTGCCCAAAGACGCCCTGCTCTGTCTGGGCCGCTCGCCGACCTGGGCCGAGTTGGACACGCTCGCGAAAGTTTCCGCGACGCAGCCGGGCCTCAACGCCGAAAATCTATCGAGCCTCCAAGGCCGGATTCAGTTTCAGGTCCCCGTGCCCGACGCGTGGAACGTGCTCGCGCAGGCGATCCGCAATGTCGGGGCGGGCCCCGGCGACGAAGTGCTCACCGTCGCGTGCAACCATCTGGGGTGGGCGTGGTGCCTCGCCGACGACCACATCGCCGTCTCGACCTTCGATCAGCAGATTCGCCGCCGACTCAAGCAATCGGTCTCGCTGCGGATGAACAATCGCACACTCTTTGAAGTGATGCAGGCCGTCGGATCGGCCGTCAACATCGCCGTCCGCGTCGATCCCGGCGCGATGACCTCGCTGCCCGCGCAGGTCCAGAAGAACTTTTCGCTCAACGTCCATCAACAGAGTGTTGAGCAGGTTTTGGACACCATCTCGGCCTATACGGGTCTTGGTTATCTGCTGAACCCCGACGGTATCATGTTCTATAAAGCGGACGAAGACGGAAGCCTCACCGGAGTAGCCGCGACCGGGCAGTCGCCGTCGCCGGCGCAGCCCGCGTCCGACCCTTACGTCGCCAAGATCACGATTCCGCTGAGCGATGGCCGGACGTTTGAATGGCTCATCCGCAAGTCCGAGCTTCCCGACGACCTCCGCCAGATGCGCGACCGCGACCTCCAGGCCTTCATCGACGAGTTCCGCCAGAAACGCACCGCGGATACGAAGCCGTAACAGGGGCGGTTCACCACCAAGACACGAAGACACCAAGGTCCGAAGGGCAGGTCATCGACCTGCGGCAACAATCTCTCCCACTCCAAAGCGAACGGTCCCGTCAGGTCCGCGACCTACACTGTCCAATTGTGCTTTCGCGCCGTCGGCTCGTATAATCCTCCCTGTCAGGTACGGTTAATAGTTTCGCTACGCGGATCAAACGCCCGCGAATCTCGTGTCTTTGGAGGCTACCTATGACCGTCGCGGCATCTTCCTCTACGCCGAGCGCGGCGAGTTCCATATCGACCGCGAGGCTGATCCGCGCACCACGCGGAACGACGATCTCCTGCAAGGGCTGGCAGCAGGAAGCGGCGATGCGGATGTTGATGAACAACCTCGACCCGGAGGTGGCTGAGAACCCAGCGGAGCTGATCGTCTACGGCGGGTCGGGCAAAGCGGCCCGCTCGTGGGCCGACTTCGACCGCATCGTGGCCGCGCTGAAGGAACTCGAAAGCGACGAGACGCTGCTGGTCCAATCGGGCCGCGCCGTCGGCATCGTCAAGACCCACCCCGACGCCCCGCGAGTGCTCATTTCCAATGCGATGCTCGTACCCCACTGGGCGACCTGGGACGAGTTCCGTCGCCTCGAGGCGATGGGATTGACAATGTACGGCCAGATGACCGCCGGCTCGTGGATTTACATCGGTACGCAGGGCATCTTGCAGGGCACGTACGAGACGCTCGGCGCGGCCGCCCGCGAACTGAACCCCTCTGCATCCCCGCTTGCCAAGGGGGGAGGAGGGGGGTCTTCGCTTCGCGGACGGCTCGTGGTCACCGGCGGACTGGGCGGCATGGGCGGGGCGCAACCGCTGGCGGCCACAATGAACGAAGGCGTGTGCCTTTGCGTCGAGGTGGACAAGGTCCGCATCGAGCGGCGAATCCGCACCAGGTATCTCGACAAGTGGACCGACAACGTCGACGAAGCGCTTGGTTGGGTGATGGACGCCAAAAAAGCCCACCGATCGCAGTCGGTGGGCTTGCTGGGAAATTGCGCCGATGTGCTGCCGGAACTCATTCGCCGCAACATTGTGCCCGACGTGCTTACCGACCAAACGTCCGCGCACGACGCCCTCGACGGTTACGTGCCCAACGGAATGACCTACGCCGACGCCCTCAAGCTCCGCAAAACCGACCCCGACCGTTATATCACCGAATCGATGCGAACGATGGGCGAGCACGTCCGGGCGATGCTTGAACTCCAACGCCGCGGCTCGCTCACCTTCGACTACGGCAACAACATCCGCCAGCAGGCCAAGCTCGTCGGCGTCGAGAACGCCTTCGATATTCCGGGCTTCGTGCCGCTCTTCATCCGCCCGCTCTTTTGCGAAGGGCAGGGTCCGTTTCGATGGGCCGCCCTCTCCGGCGATCCCAAGGATATTACCCGCACCGATCGCGCGGTTCTGGAAACCTTTCCGAATAACGAACACCTCTGCCGCTGGATTCGCCTCGCCGGCGAGCGCGTCGCGTTTCAGGGATTGCCCGCGCGGATTTGCTGGCTCGGCTACGGCGAACGGGCGAAGATGGGCCTCGTCTTCAACGATCTCGTCGCGAAGGGCGAAATCTCCGCCCCGATCGTGATAGGCCGCGACCATCTCGACTGCGGCAGTGTGGCATCGCCCAACCGCGAGACCGAGGGCATGAAGGACGGTTCCGACGCCATCGCCGACTGGCCGATCCTCAACGCCCTGCTCAACACCGCCTGCGGGGCGACGTGGGTGAGCGTGCATCACGGCGGCGGCGTCGGCATCGGTTACGCGATCCACGCCGGACAAGTGATCGTCGCCGACGGAACTCGCGAAGCTGCCGCCCGTCTCCAGCGTGTCCTCACCGCCGACCCCGCGACAGGCATCTTCCGCCACGCGGATGCAGGCTACGAAAGTGCAGTCGAAATCGCTAAGAAACAGTGTATCGACCTGTCCGTCCGATAACATACGGCGTAGTTTCATGATTTGCGGCTATTAGCACGCTAAATATACTTCCATGCCGAAAAGTAATATTGCGCTCGGCGTGATACAAGTTGAGTAATATTGCGGAGTTGATGCGTTGCAACCATCGGATTCTACGGAGCATAAGACTGGAAGGCTTGTAAAGACGCCAGAGGGTTATTGGGCCTTCGTACCTGAACCACTTCCTGCGAGACTCGAATTCGCAGCCTCGCTGGTTTCTGCCCTATCGGCGGCGGATCAGGCGGTCGGACGGTTGGCGGGGGTCGGACAAATGCTACCGAACCTGTACTGTTTCATAGCAAGTGAGACATTCCGCGTCGTCGAGTAACGGATGGTTTTCGGCGTCCGTGTGAGGGGGAACCAGAGTTCCCAGGTTCCCCCTCACGCTCCCCCTCCTTCCTTCATTCCCCTCCACCGGTGGAGATGAATGAAGCCCTTGGCGCATTTGAGAGATTCCTGCATCACAGGACCAATCTCCCGGTACTCGTAAGTCTTGCGATGATCCATTACCAATTCGAAGCGATCCACCCGTTCTTGGACGGCAATGGTCGCATCGGACGCCTGCTGATCACTCTTCTGCTGTGCGTTGAGGGCGCCTTGCCCGGTCCTCTTCTCTACCTTAGTGCGTACTTCGAGCGACATCGCCAAGCCTATTATGATCATCTCTTGGCCGTCAGTCAGAAGGGACATTGGAACCAATGGGTCGCATTTTTTCTGCACGGCGTAACCGAACAGGCTCTCGACGCTGTTAAGCGATCGCAGCAATTGCTAAACCTACGCGACATGTTCCGGAGGAGATGCCAGTCTCCCCGAGCGTCGGCGCTGATGTTGACACAAGTCGACAATCTCTTCACCTGTCCGGTCACAAACGTCGGCGAGGTTGTCCCGACTGTAGTTGAATTTGAGCGGTCCATCCTTTTCGCATCTCG
>ERZ1292630.1744-Hain-H41-02um-R3-1744-length-20876-cov-8_pt1 | contig 20876 bp, 19 predicted proteins | sample MGYA00564408_ERZ1292630 | MGnify/ENA primary metagenome ERZ1292630 (study PRJEB36523, sample SAMEA6512641) | groundwater metagenome | collected 2019-01-08 | study: AquaDiva: Metagenomics assemblies of 32 groundwater samples
ACGCCAGTCACGACGGAGCATACGAAAAGAGAGGCTTAATTGATTCATGAAAAAATAGATTCCTTGCCGGTGAAAAACTTAATCTGTTGCTGCGTAGTTGAAGACATCGTCATTAAAATCCATGAATTACTGAGCAAGCTTGCCATCAACCAGACGAATCTGACGAGAGCATCGTTTGGATAGCACTTCGTCATGCGTGACCAATACCAATGTCGTTCCCTGCTCACGATTGAGTTCAAACATAAGGTCAATAATCTGTATGCCGGTTGCAGAGTCAAGATTACCCGTCGGTTCATCGGCCAGCAGTAATTTTGGTTGCGTGGCAAACGCGCGAGCGATCGCTACCCGCTGCTGTTCGCCCCCCGATAATTGCTTTGGATAATGATGCAGACGCATTGCCAGTCCCACTCGTTCCAGCAGTTTCTGCGCAGTCACCTGCGCGTTGTTGACACCCATGAGTTCTAATGGCAACATCACGTTCTCAATCGCCGAGAGTGCGGGGAGCAATTGAAATGACTGGAATACGAATCCCAGTACTTTTCCCCGCAATGTGGCACGGCTGTCTTCATCCAGAGTAAAAATATCAATATTATCCAGATGAACTTTTCCTGACGTTGGCAGATCCAATCCTGCTAATAACCCTAATAAAGTTGATTTACCAGAACCTGATGCGCCTATAATTGCGATGGCTTCGCCTGCGCTTACTTTTAAGTCTATATTCTGCAGTATGGTCAACTGTTCATCACCGGTGGTAACCTGCTTGGTAAGCGCAGTTGTCCAGAGAATAGGCTGTTTAACAAGATTATCTGACATGAAAAAATTCCTAATTAATCTGATTTTTCTTTTAATTTTTATACCAAATGCAAAAGCTGAGCCTGTGCAGTCTGTTATGGTATTTGGTGATAGCCTATCTGCTAGCTACGGTATCCCTACTGAAGCTGGATGGGTTGAGTTACTTAAACAACGGTTAAAATCTCAGTCCACTGAATACCATGTAATCAATACCAGTATCAGTGGCGAAACAACGCTTGGTGGACGTAAACGAATTGAACAGGCGCTTAAAATACATCGCCCCAATATTGTCATTCTTGAACTTGGTGCCAATGATGGTCTGCGCGGATTGCCTATCAAATCCATCTACGAGAATCTTGCGGCGATTATCAAAATTTGCCAGCAGAATAATGTGCTGATCCTCCTTGCTGGCATGCAGCTACCTCCCAACTATGGCATTTCGTATACACAAAAGTTCCAGAATATTTTCCCACAATTGGCAGAAGATCATCAAATCAAGCTGATCCCTTTCTTACTGGCCGGATTTGGTGATAAAAACGATCTCTTTCAGGCTGATGGCGTACACCCCAATGAACAGGCCCAAGAAATAATTGTTGAGAACGTCTGGCAGGTTTTACATACCCTGTTTAAACATAACCGGATTGCAATCAGCCCAGATACCCAGCTGCACATTATATCACGGTAGTTTTATTACACCTGCGGCAAAGCAACTATACCTCCAGCGAGGTATCCAGATTATCCAGAAATTTTTTCAAATCATTCGCCAACAATGATTTTAATTGCAATCGTTCACCGGATACCGGATGCAGAATATCCATCGTGTACGCATGTAGAAACATTCTCGCCAAACCGGTTGAGTGATCAAGTTTTGCAAGTTGCTTATTCATGGCAAAGTCCCCATATTTATCATCACCGGCAATCGGGAAACCAAGATGAGCCAGATGAACCCGAATCTGATGGGTACGTCCTGTTCTCAATTCAGCGTCCAGCAAGCTAAAACTCTTCCATGATTTGTGCAGTGTAAATATCGTATGCGCCAGTTGCGCTTTTTGCTCTTTATGCTCACCGGACGACACGGCAACACGCCGCTCACCCGCCGCGGTGACATATTTATTTAATGCCAGCTTTACATGCTGTTTGGCATTGCGCCATTCCCCTTTGACAAGCACCAGATAATGCTTCTCGGTCAACCCTTCCCTGATCTGTCGATGTAATTCCACCAATGCGCTGCGCTTCTTGGCAAGCAGCAATACGCCCGACGTCTCTCGGTCCAGGCGGTGAACCAATTCAAGAAATTTCCAGGTTGGATTTTGCGCACGCAGTTGCTCAATGACGCCAAAACTCACTCCACTTCCCCCATGAACCGCAACACCAGCAGGTTTATCGATCACCAGCAATGCATCATCTTCAAACAACACTTCAAAATCGATTCGTTGCGATGAAGTAATTTGCACCGAATCTAACGATTTCCTTTCTTCTCTTTTAATCGGCGGAATACGCACCATATCGCCTGACAACAATCGATAACTCGCATTAACCCGCTTACCATTCACACGCACCTGGCCACTTCGTAACAACTGGTAAATATGACTTTTTGGCACATCCCTGTAGCGTTTGAACAGAAAATTATCAATCCGTTGATCGTGACTATCCTCACCAATATATTCCTTTATGACCGAAACAGGCAGTGAGTTCTTCTGCGGCACGATCGGGGCCGCGAACCTTACCTTACCCGCAATTTTCAATTGTACGTTCAAATTATCCTTAAATTCCCAAATATACCACTCTTTTTAGTCCATAACCCTGTAGAATATAAGAGCAAGCAAGCATCATGTTAAATTTATTCACGTGATCTTATAAAATAGAAAAAGTGATGAATATGCTCCGCTCTTTTACATAATATTAGTTGCGTTATCAAAATATTTATATAAAATTTGCTACGGGAAGCATGAAAACTTTCATTATTTAATCAATTTAATTTTACAAAAAGCATACCGCCTATAGCAGCAAAAGTGATAGAATAAACAACAAATCGCATTAATAGAAAGAAACAACTAATTGATAAATAGAAATTTTAATAAAATAAAAACAACAGAACCTCGTCGTCGTAGTTGCGTATACCCAAAAATGCTGACTGATAAATATCAGGATAGCGTACCCGTGAACAAGACACGTAAGGCATATAAATGAGACGAATGTTATTTAATGCAACTCAGCCTGAAGAGCTACGAGTTGCCATTGTTAATGGTCAAACACTTGTTGACCTTGATATCGAATCGGTTAGCAAAGAGCAGCGAAAAAGCAATATCTACAAAGCAGTGATTACACGTATAGAACCCAGCCTGGAAGCTGCGTTTGTTGATTACGGCTGCGAGCGCCATGGCTTTCTGCCATTCAAGGAAATATCCCCATCCTGTTTTAGTGATACCGGCAACTCTGGTAGCGGACGCATTCAAGATCTGCTACGTGAAGGCCAGGAACTGATTGTTCAGGTCGATAAGGATGAGCGCGGAAACAAGGGTGCTGCACTGACCACTTATATCTCGCTTGCTGGTCGCTATCTGGTTCTCATACCGAACAATCCGAACAGTGGCGGTGTATCGCGTCGTATTACCGGTGAAGAACGCAATGACCTGCGCGATGTCATCACGAAACTTGAGATACCGGCAGGCATGAGTATTATTGCCAGAACAGCTGGCATCGGACGCAGTGAAGAAGAGCTGCAATGGGATTTAAATTACCTGGCACAACTTTGGTTTGCCATTGAAGAAGCCGCCAAAAATCAGGACGGTGTTTTTCTTATTTACCAGGAAAGTAGCCTGGTTATTCGCGCGATTCGTGATTATTTTAATTATGAAATCGGCGAAATTCTGATCGACAACCGTGAAATCTACGAACAGGCAAGCCAGTTTATGGCGCACGTGATGCCTGCCAATGTGGACCGCCTTAAATTTTATCACGATGATGTCCCTTTATTCTCGCGCTTCCAGATCGAGCATCAGATTGAAACCGCCTACTCCCGTCATGTGAGCCTCCCATCGGGTGGCGCTATTGTCATTGACCACACTGAAGCGCTGGTTTCGGTTGATGTCAATTCTGCCCGTGCTATCCGTGGTCTGGATATCGAGCATACCGCACTGAATACCAATCTTGAAGCTGCCGATGAAATTGCACGCCAACTCCGGTTACGCGATCTGGGTGGACTCATCGTTATCGATTTTATCGATATGGATGTACAACGTAATCAGCGTGAGGTGGAAGCAAGGCTACATGAAGCACTGCGGCAGGACCGCGCGCGCATTCAGGTTGGCAAGATTTCGCGGTTTGGCCTGCTGGAACTGTCCCGTCAACGCTTACGCCCATCGCTGGGTGAAAGCAACTATATATCATGCGCTCGTTGTCATGGCACAGGGTTTATCCGTGGAACCGATTCTTCTGCATTACATGTACTCAGAATCATTCAGGAAGAAGCCATGAAGGAGAATACAAGTGCACTCCACGTCCAGCTTCCTGTTGACGTAGCAACCTACCTGTTGAATGAGAAACGTGCAGAAATTTATGATATTGAAGTCCGTTTAAAAGTGAATGTTGTGTTGGTTCCCAATATCCATTTAGAAACACCGACATATAATATTACCCGGTTGCGCCACGAAGATGTCAAGCCAAACGAAACGCTGGCCAGCTACAAAATGGTTGAAAAGAATGCTGAAGAACTGGTCATGGCCTCTGCTGAACAAAAAGCCAAACCTGTTCGACCCAAAGCTGTCGTGCAAGGCATCACGTCTGCTCAACCAGCACCTATCCGTGAAGATAAATCTCGGGAATCCTCTCTGCTGGATAAATTCTTTAGCTGGTTTAAACCGGCCAGCACTGAAGAAGAAAAAACAGCGCATGAACCAAGTCAATCTCAGGATAAAAGTAAAGCCTCACAAGAACGCGGTCGTGTCAGAGGCCGTCGCGGTCGTAATAGAAATGACAGAAATAAAGACGCGTCAGCTACTAAACATTCAACTCAGAATGCCGGAGATGAGGCGAACAGTCACTCAGTCGATATGATTGCTCCAGATACCGCTATTCTGCGGGAAGAATCGCCGCCTGTTGAGAAAATACTGGTTGATGAATTATCTGCCACTGAAAAAGAAAACACAGCAAATAATAATGCACCAAGAAATGATGATCGTCGACGTTTGCGACGGAATCGCGGCAAACAACGCGATCATTCCGCACGGGATAAGAATCTCAATAAATCCCAGAATGAATCGTTGACACAGGCTGATACATCATTTTCTGAAGAATCATCGGATAACATTGTCAGGCATGTGATTGACAGCCCCGGTACGGCAGAACCCGAGGCCAGGAAATATCCGACCAAAGAGAAGAATACTGAATCACATACCAATCAAGACACAGTCACAACCACAACAGTAGCCAGCCAGCCAGTAATCACTCCCAGCACAGCCAGATTATCCAAACCAGTCATCCCCAAGGAGCTACCGGATTTTAACAAGATTGGGCTTGTCATGATTGAGACCCCGGCAGAGAAGGTTGTTGATACGAATACAGAAGAAACTATCCTTACCAAGCGCCCAAGAAAAAGGCTTAAAGAGACGGCCTCTGTCATTGAAACAGAGTCCTTGCTGCAGATAGAAACTCGCGAATAGTGATTCTGGGATCTGATAAAAAAACAGATTGATATTTTTATACAGGCGCAATTTAACTTCTAATGCGCCTGTTCCCAATTTTCCCCAACACCAACCTCCACCCGCAGCGGCACATCAAGCTTAAGCACATTGCACATATACTGAGGTAATAAGTCTTTTATCAGACCAGCCTCGTCAGTTGGCACTTCCAGTACCAGCTCATCGTGCACCTGCATGATGAGCTTGCTGCGTAATTTATCCCTAAGCAGCCAATTTCTCACAGCGATCATTGCCATCTTGATAATATCAGCCGCCGTACCCTGCATTGGCGCATTAATTGCAGCGCGCTCAGCACCTTGCCTACGATTGCCATTGGCATTATTGATTTCCGATAACCATAAACGACGTCCAAGCACTGTTTCCACATAACCGGATACTTTGGCGCTTTCTCTAGTTCGCTGCATATAGGCTGCCACGCCAGGATATCGTGTGAAATACCGTTCGATATAGGCACGCGCCGCACTTCGCTCAATTCCCAGTTGAGTTGCCAGACCAAACTCCGACATGCCATAAATCAGACCAAAATTAATCACCTTGGCATAGCGCCGCTGTTCCGGGTCAATCTGATCAGGCGACACGCCAAATATTTCTGCAGCCGTGGCGCAATGAATATCCTCTCCCGCTGCAAAGGCCTTGAGCAAACCTTCATCCTGAGAAATATGCGCCATAATACGTAGTTCAATCTGTGAATAATCGGCCGAAATGATGCAGCAACCGGGTAGCGCAATAAATGCTTCCCGAATCCGTCGACCTTCACTGGTTCGTACTGGAATATTCTGTAAATTAGGTTCAGTGCTCGATAACCGCCCTGTCACCGCAACAGCCTGTGCATAATTCGTGTGAACACGCCCTGTCTTGCGATCAATCATCAGTGGCAATTTGTCGGTATAGGTCGACTTTAATTTCGCAAGACTGCGGTAATCGAGCAATATTTTTGGCAAGGGATAATCCATGGCCAGTTGCTGTAAAACATCTTCATTGGTAGACGGTATACCGGTTGGTGTTTTTTTGATGACCGGCAATTTAAGCTGATTAAACAGAATATCCTGTATCTGCTTGGGTGAGTTCAGATTAAATGATAGTCCGGCAATTGCAAATGCCTGTTGTTCCAGATGCTGTAATTTCTCACCCAACTCCTGACTCTGTACTTGCAGTAATTTACGGTCGATCAGGACACCATTACGCTCCATCTCAAACAGTACGTCGAGAACAGGAATCTCAATTTCCTGATAAATATAATCCAGTCGTGACTCCTGTTTTATACTGGGGTACAGAAATTGATGTAACCGTAATGTAATATCCGCATCTTCGGCTGCATACCGCGTGGCGGTTTCAATCGCCACTTCATCAAACCCGATGCGATTGACCCCTTTCCCGGTCACGTCATCATAGCTGATCGTTTTGATGTCCAGATGGCGTAATGCCATGTTATCCATGTTATGGGGACGGTGCGATTCCAGTATGTATGACTGCAATAATGTATCGTGCGCAATTCCTTTCAATGAGATGCCATGATTAGCGAAAATGTGCTTGTCATACTTCAGATTCTGCCCCAGCTTTGGCTGGGTTGGATCTTCCAGCCAGGGTTTAAGTTGCGTCAGTACCCAGTCAATCGATAACTGTTGCGGTGCACCCGCATAACTGTGCATCAATGGCAAATAGGCTGCCTGGCGAGGTTCAATACAGAATGAGATTCCGACCAGTCTGGCCTGCATGGGATTCAAACTGGTTGTTTCCGTATCAATTGAAACAAGTGGCGCCAGTTTCAACCGAGTCAGCCAATCATTCAGCTCCCCTTCGGTCGAAATGGTCTGGTAGGCAGTAGAATGATTTTCCATCACGCAATCACTCTCCTTATCAGTGGTGGTCGGCATCAAGTCCAACCCGATATTGATCACACCGGAATGGTTGGTCCCCACCTGCTGACGTAATTCACGCAATGCGTTTTTCATGTCCAATTGCTCGTACAGGGCGCTGAGTTGCTCCACATCCTGAGACTGTGGAGCAAGATCCGTTATGGTGACCGGTAACGGTACATCACATTTGATACTGATCAGCTGGCGGGCTGTTCCAAACCAGTTCATAGCCTTGCGCAGATTATCCCCCACAACACCTTTAATTTCATCCGCATGGACAATAATGTTATCCAATGTACCGTATTGTATCAGCCATTTTACGGCAGTTTTAGGACCAACTTTCTCCACACCCGGAACATTGTCTGCGCTATCCCCTACCAGCATCAGATAATCCAGCATCCGCTCAGGCGGAACGCCAAATTTAGCGCACACCCCCGCTTCATCAAGCATCTCATTATTCATTGTATTCACAAGGGTAATGAATGGATTCACCAATTGCGTGATATCTTTGTCACCTGTCGAGATGATACATTGCATGTTCTCACTGACTGCCTGTTTTGCCAGCGTACCGATCACATCATCCGCCTCCACACCCTCAACTATCAGCAGCGGCCACCCCATAGCACGAATACATGCCTGCAGCGGTTCAATCTGGATTGCCAGATCGGCTGGCATGGATGGCCGATGTGCCTTGTATTCAGGGTATATCTCGTCACGAAAAGTTTTACCTTTTGCATCAAAGATACACGCGCTATAATCCGCATGGTAATCCTTATGTAAACGGCGCAACATATTGAGTACGCCATGAATTGCACCGGTGGGTTCATTGTTACGATTACGCAGATCCGGTAATGCATGAAAAGCACGATAAAGATAGGATGAACCGTCGACGAGCAACAATGTTTTCATATAAAAGAGTGTCCTATGAGCCTGCAAGATAAACTAGCCACAAACCTGTCAGTTGATAAACCCTGGTCCGCAAAAGAATCATGGCGTCTATTCGGGATTATGGCAGAATTTGTCGAGGGAACGGAACGCCTTGATACGATTCAACCCGCTGTCAGTATTTTTGGCAGTGCGCGCACCAACCCAGATAACCCACATTACCAATTAGCCGAGCAGATTGCCAAACAGCTCTCGGATGCTGGTTTTGCCGTTATCTCAGGGGGCGGGCCCGGTATCATGGAAGCTGCCAATAAAGGTGCCTACTTTGGCAAATCACCCAGTGTCGGGCTCAATATCCAGTTACCCCATGAGCAACACCGCAATGCTTATCAGGACATCAGCCAGACATTCCGGCATTTCTTTGCCCGAAAATATATGTTCGTAAAATTCGCAACGGCGTATGTGGTGATGCCCGGCGGATTCGGCACATTGGATGAACTAATGGAAGCTCTGACACTGGTGCAGACTGGCAAAACGCGCAAAATGCCCATCATTCTAGTGTATTCGGAATTCTGGCGGGGTTTAATTGACTGGTTTCAGCAAACGCTCATTGCAGAAGGATTTATCTCACCGGAAGACATGAACCTGATACAGATCATCGATGAACCCAATCAGGTTGTTAACGCAATTTTCCAATATTACGAGACCAGTGGGTTTGAACCATCAGCCGCCGAAAGAGAAATTCAGCTCAATCTGTAACTGATGCCGACTATTTTAGGTAGAATATACCACTGATCCTGATTAACCGAGAACCGACATGCATCAATTTATACTTATACTCTTAATCAGTCTCACTCTGCCAGTCATGGCACAATCCGTGCAGCCGAATAAAGCGGATAAATCTGCACAGCCAAAAAATATGGTTCCACTCCCGGAAATACCTGAACCGCCACCGCTGCCATCTGATATCAGCCCCGATCCGGAACTGGAGCCGCAGGTTACCATCAAGAAACGAGGGGAAGACACCATTGAAGAATACCGCAAGAATGGCGAGCTCTATATGATCAAGGTTATTCCACGCATTGGCCCGCCCTATTATCTCGTCAAAAACCGCAGCCGGGGCATGGATGCACATCCTGATGACGTGGGCATTAATGTCAGCCCACCGATGTGGCGGCTTCTCGAATTCTGATTCTCAATACGCAATGCAGGCTCATCTAATCAAATAATGTGCATCCACCCCTAGGATTTCTTTTGCTTTCTTCTGTCGACTAACCCATGTCTGTTTTTACCCCTGTTACTCCTCACCAACTTGACGTTTGGCTGAAGCATTATGAACTTGGACAACTTGTTGATCTACAGGGTATTTCATCCGGTATTGAGAACACCAATTACTTTGTGACGACCTCACAGGGAAAGTTTGTCCTGACTTTATTTGAAAAGCTGACTGCTGCGGAATTGCCCTATTATCTGGGTCTCATGGCACACCTTGCCCATCATCAGATTCCTTGCCCGGCGCCCATCACCAGCCTGAACAACTCGTTATTTGGCGAACTCAATGGCAAGCCTGCTACCATTGTCACCTGTTTACCAGGAAAATCATTAGAGTACCCAACAGCCGAACAGTGCACACACGTTGGGGATATGCTGGCAAAAATGCATTTAGCCGGACAATCATATCCGGGTAAAATGGCGAATCCACGCGGATTAGACTGGTGGCAGGCAAAAGTACCTGAGATTACACCATTTCTTTCCAAGGAAGAACAGCAACTGCTTGAAAATGAGATTAATTTTCAGTCATCGCGTTACTCAAAATCATTGCCACAGGGGGTAATTCATGCTGATTTATTCCGTGACAATATTCTGTTCTTTAATAACCGGATTGGCGGTATTATTGATTTTTATTTTGCCTGTAACGATGTCTTTTTATACGATCTGGCAATAGTCGCCAATGACTGGTGTATGACTGACGATAGAAATCTGGATGAACCACGCACGCTGGCGCTTATAAACGCTTATCATGCCGTCCGGCCGCTATCACCTGCCGAACAGGCTGCCTGGCCGGTCATGTTGCGCGCCGGTGCTTTACGTTTCTGGATTTCGCGCCTATATGACTATCATTTACCGCGCCCCGGAGAACTCACCCATGCCAAGGACCCTGCTCATTTTAAAGCGATACTGAAAAATCATATTGCCGACCGATCCAAATTCGAACAACTCTGGATAAACTAATTTTTATAAACCGATCCGATTGCATTTAACTGAGGCATAACAATGGAAATTCATCAAGTCAGCGCAAAACAAGGATGGCAGTGGATCATCAGCGGATTTTACCTGTTCAGGAAAATTCCGATGGTCTGGATACTGCTATGTTTCACAATGATATTGATCGCCATGACCATGGTTCTGATCCCATTCCTGCTCGGAAATTTTGTTTTTACATTAATTTTCCCGGTATTTCTGGCCGGCATAATGCTGGGTTGCCGAGACATGGAGCAAGGCAAACCGCTCGAAATTGCCCATTTATTTATCGCATTTAAAACCAATGCCGCGCCATTAATAACGGTCGGCGGCATCTATCTGATCGGAAAGGTATTGATCGTTGGCCTGGTGATGCTTGTTGGCGGCGATACCATGGTGGATATGTGGCTGCACGGCAAAAGAGTTGACGAAAGTCAGCTAATGGATGTGATGGATAACATACTCACCGCTTCACTCATTGCCTTCACGTTATCAGTCGCATTGATGATGGCTGCCTGGTTCGCTCCGATGCTGGTCATATTTCATAACGTTCCACCTGTTATTGCCATGCAGAGAAGCTTCCATGCGTGCCTGAGAAACTTTGTTCCATTTCAGGTCTATGGCATTACACTGATCATTCTGACAGTCTTGTCACTCATACCGTATGGAATCGGTCTTATCATACTGATGCCGACAATTTTTGCCTCGATATACGTCAGCTATAAAGATATTTTTCTGGGCGAACCGATTTACTTCAGGAACCACTCACGACAGGAAAATCCGGTCGATGATGATAAAGAATCTGCCGGGAATACAACTGATACTGATAACACCGATGAACCAAAAGCCAAAGAAAATTCTATAGTAAAAGAAGACAATCTTGTTCAATGTATGCAGTGCCATATGTACATTCCTCGAAATGAGGCATTTCAGGTAAAAGAACACTACTTCTGCAACAATAAACATTACCTGCAGTATCAATCATCCACAGAAAAATAATGTCATCTGTACTATCTGGTTGAATCTCCAGGCAACACTGGAGATTTTATTGGATTCGTGACAACACTTGAGCAAATCCTGAGAATGATTTAAACACACGCTAATTTAGCAACATAACACATAATACTCCACCCCTCCATCTGTCAAATCAAATCACCGAATTTGTCTTCTCCAACATATAGCCAGTAAATCCTGAATTAATCCAAGGATTGATACCATAAAACTGCTGGTATTCTGGCTAACGCTCTGTCGAGTCTCCTGAGATTCAATTATAATATCAATAGAAAATATTTTATTTTCAATGGATTATATAGTTTTATAATAAAATGAATCCGGCTTTTTACAGGAGAAAGAATGAGTTGGGTAAATTAATACTTTTTTTAATAATCATCCTGATAATTTATTGGATAATCCTCAGAGGCAATCGTCATTCAAAACGGAATAAAATTGATGCGCAATCTGATCCGGTCGAAAATATGGTGCGCTGCGCGTATTGTGATATTCATCACCCAAAAAGTGAAACAATCCATCACTATGATAAATTCTTTTGCTGCCCCGAACATTGCAGTCAGTACTGCAATACCCCTTCTTCAAAAGAAAAATAAACCGCTGTGATTACTTATTCTTCACACGCCAAACCTGCAATATTCTGGCCGCCCGCCTCCAAACTATCCGAGATATTCTCAGAGCAATTCTGGCGTTCATTGTTTTATTTCAACATATATCGCCTATTGGCAGGCTGTGGATTAATCATTATCACCTGGGGATCCCAGTTTACCAATTTTGGTTTATACAATACTACGCTGTTCTACCTGGCAGCCTATGGTCTCGTTATCTCCAGTGGTTTGTCGATGGCGCTGATCAAATTGCGCCGCCCGGATTTTAACTGGCAACTAACTATCCAGGTAATCAGTGATATTATTTTTATCACCATCATGATCTATGCCAGCAATGGCATACAAAGCGGCCTCGGTATCTTGCTGCTGGTTTCGCTGGCAGGTGCAGGGCTGATCAGCCGCGGACGATTGGCACTCTTCTTTGCATCCATTGCAACCATCAGTGTCCTTTTGCAGGAGATCTACTCGGCGCTTACAGTGAGCTACTACGCAGCACAATTTACACAGGCCGGTCTGCTCAGCATGGGTTATTTTGCAGTTGCCTGGCTGGCACATCGACTTGCCATTCATACAATTGCCAGTGAACGGCTTGCCAATGAGCGTGGTGTTGATCTGGCTAACATGGCCCACGTCAACCAGCTGGTTATCCAGGATTTGCAGGAAGGTGTACTGGTGATTGATAAGGATGGGTATATCAGACAGCGGAATACCTACGCTGAAAAACTGCTTGGTCTGAGAGCACAGTCTAATCAATTAGGGCCATTGAAACTATCAGATTATGTTCCCATGCTGGCTAATCGGCTGACTGCCTGGCAGGGGGACAGCGACATCAATTTTGATCTGTTGCGATTAGCCCATAATAATGGACTGGTACGAACACGGTTTATCCCGATCGAAGCAGATTACCGGAATGGCGTCGTCATTTTTCTGGAAGACATGAGCCACGTTCAAGTACAGGTACAACAGTTGAAACTGGCGGCATTGGGCCGTTTAACTGCAAATATCGCACACGAAATCCGCAACCCGTTATCCGCAATCAGTCATGCAGCAGAACTGCTGGGAGAAGATCAGCCTGATACAGCAAATCCACGCCTGATCCGCATCATTTGCGATAATACACAACGCCTTAACAAAATTGTCCAGGATGTTTTACAGCTTAACCGGCGCAATATTGCAAAAATAGAACTGATCAACATATACGATTTTTTTCATGATTTTATTGAAGATTTCTGTCATGTGGAAAAGATCGAGCAATCTATCTTTGCAGTACAGATAGCTGAAACCGCTATCATTAACTTTGATCGTGGACACTTGAATCAGATTCTATGGAATCTGTGTCGTAACGCCTGGCGGCATTGCCAGAAAAAAACCGGCAGCATTCAGATCAAATTATCCACAAACGATAGCGAATTCAGAGTAATGCTGGATATACTGGATGATGGCCCCGGCGTTGATCTCCAACAACTCAAACAGTTATTTGAGCCTTTCTTTACAACCGCAGTGAGCGGCACAGGGCTGGGTCTCTATATTGCACGGGAATTGTGTGAATCAAACCACGCATCGCTTGAGTATATTGAGAATGTCACAGGCAGCCAGTTTCGAATCGTTTGCAAGAGCAGCTAATCATGTCCAGCAATCAAGAATGGGTGTCCCCTCCTCCCAATAATTCATCATCCCCCAGTGTACTGATCGTCGACGACGAACCGGATATTATCGAGCTGCTCGAATTAACACTGGCTCGCATGGGAATGCAGGTTGCCAGCACCATGTCGATCAGTGATGCAAAATCGTTAGTGCAATCCAGACAATTCAGTTTGTGTCTGACCGACATGCGTTTGCCTGATGGTGAGGGATTGGAACTGGTTAAATATATCGCCAGGCACTGTTCTGATCTACCGATTGCGGTTATCACAGCCTACGGTACGACAGAAAATGCTGTGGCGGCACTGAAAGCCGGTGCTTTTGATTATCTGGCCAAGCCGGTATCACTCAATCAGTTGCGTGCTTTGGTCAAATCAGCGTTAAGCCTGCCATCTACCACGCAGTCGGAATCATCTTCCACCGAAAAATCAAATCATCGTACTTTGCTGGGTAACTCGCAACCCATGCAGCAATTGCGTGCAACTATCGAAAAGCTATCACGCAGCCAGGCAGCCGTTTATATCAGTGGAGAATCAGGTAGCGGCAAGGAACTGGCCGCACGCATGATCCATGAAAGAAGCGCCCGCCATCAGCAGGCATTTATTCCTGTCAATTGTGGTGCAATACCTGAGAATCTGATGGAAAGTGAGTTTTTTGGCTATAAAAAAGGCTCATTCACTGGCGCCGATAAAGATCATGATGGTTTCTTCCAAGCGGCAAACGGCGGCACCCTGTTTCTGGATGAGGTTGCTGATTTACCTTTAACCATGCAGGTGAAACTGCTCAGGGTAATTCAGGAAAAACAGGTCAGAAGAATTGGCGATACCCAGGAAAAAAATATTGATGTACGCATCATCAGCGCCACGCACAAAAAACTCAGTGGGTGTGTTGATAATGGTGAGTTCCGTCAGGATCTCTATTACCGGCTGAACGTCATTGAGCTCAATATGCCGTCACTTCGTGAAATGCGGGAAGATATTCCTCTCCTTGCAGAAGCCGTACTTGCCAAACTTTGCCGGGAACACGGAAGATCACCCTGCCATTTTGACAAGGCAGCACTGGCTATGCTGACCGGTTACCATTTTCCAGGCAATGTCCGGGAACTCGAGAATATTCTTGAGCGCACACTGGCGCTCAGTGCTGGTGAAAGAATTGGCAGCACCGAGCTACAACTCAAATTCAGGGAAGCCGCCAAACCAGTCACAGTGGATTCCCATCCGGTTACTGTCGATCAGGGTCTGCCACTTCAGGATTACCTTGACCGGCTTGAGAAGGAATCCATTATCAAGGCATTGGAGCAAAGTCGATACAACCGTACGGCTGCGGCAAAGCTATTGGGAATCACTGTCAGATCCATGCGCTACCGGATGGAGCGGCTTGGGTTAAATGAAAAAGATTAAGAGCCTGTCGATTCATTTACTCAAAACCAGACCGTCATTCCCATTAGCGCAGGCGATGGCTCACCCACAGCGAAGCGGCAAATAACAACAGCGCACCGCCTTGATGGGATGCAGCCAGCGGAATAGGCACCACATGCAGCAGCGTCGCAATCCCCAGACTGATTTGTATCACCAGCATCATTAAAAACAGATGACAGGCCATGTGTGTTGTAGCCGGCAACTCAACCCTGCGCGCTTTGAACCAGAACAGCGGCACCAGAAATGCCAACATCCAGGCGATTAAACGATGATCAAATTGCACGGTCGCCATATTATCAAAGAAGTTTCGATACCATGGCTCCAGTACAAATATATCGGGCGGAATGAAGTGTCCGTTCATCAACGGAAAAGTATTATAGGACAAGCCTGCGCGGATACCTGCCACAAATCCGCCCGACAGCACCATAATAAATATCAATGACGTGAGCGCAAAAGAGAAATGCCGCAATCCCGTCAACGCTTCATGCACCTTTTTCTGCTGGTCACTGTATGGGGATAGCAATCCCATGGCAACCCAGAACATGGCCGCAAAGATCACAAATGCAAGCCCCAGGTGCGCTGTTAATCGATACTGGCTCACATGCGGATCATTCACCAGACCGCTCATCACCATATACCAACCCATAAATCCCTGTAACCCGCCTAAAATGAATATGCCCGCCAGCTTGATCCCCAGGGGTCGGTCGATCTTTTTCTTGACCAGAAAATAAAGAAAGGGAATAAAGAACACAACCCCGATAAGCCGCCCAAGCAACCGATGAAAATACTCCCACCAGAAAATGCTCTTGAATTCACCAACTGACATACCTTTATTTACTTTCTGATACTGTGGCGTGGCACGATATTTCTCCAGCAGTTCATCCCAGTCACTTTGAGTAATCGGCGGCATGGTGCCTATAATCGGCTGCCATTCCACAATTGACAGTCCCGAGTTAGTCAGTCGGGTTACACCACCAACCACCACCATGGCAAACACCAGGGCACAACAAATTAATAACCAAATCGCGATAGGTTTCTGCATAGAAATTAAAAAATAAAATTATTTTGGAAATTTAATTAGATCAGGTGGTTAGCGGGAATCCTATTTGATGCGCATCAGACGCTGCTTGTCACGTTCCCATTCTTTCTGTTTCTCGGATTCTCGCTTGTCATGCTGCTTCTTGCCTTTTGCCAGCCCGATCTCCAGCTTAATTCTACCTGCTTTATAGTGCATATCCAATGGAACCAAGGTGTAACCCGCTCGTTCAACCTTTCCGATCAATCGTTTGATTTCTTCTGCGTGCAGCAATAACTTGCGCGTTCTTGTCGGATCAGGATTAATATGCGTGGAAGCGGTTTTCAGCGGACTAATATGGCAACCAATAATGTATAATGCACCATTGCGGACAATCACATAGGCTTCTTTTAATTGGACACGCCCGTCACGAATGGCTTTAACTTCCCACCCTTCTAACACCATACCTGTTTCATATTTTTCCTCGATAAAATAATCGTGAAAAGCTTTTTTATTTTGGACAATACTCATGCAGGAATAAAATATATGGAGATTTCTAAAATTTTGTGTATCTTATCAGTTTTTCAGCATTACCTCATTGAAGCAAGGTAATTTACTCTTATGGCAGAAATAGAAAAATCAGTTTTAGTCGGCTATTCAGCAAGCCAGATGTTTGCTTTGGTTGACAATGTTGCGGATTATCCAAAATTCCTTCCCTGGTGCGGTGGTACATCGGTCATTTCACAGGATGAAACAACGACACATGCGACTGTCAAGATTGACTACCACCATGTCAAACACAGTTTCACGACAGAAAATAAACGTCATCCACCCGACTTGATCGAGATGACGTTGCTTGATGGTCCGTTTGAACACCTGGACGGACACTGGCGTTTTATTCAGCTATCAGACGATGCATGCAAGATAGAATTCCGTCTGCATTACACGTTTTCGCATAAACTGCTGGAAATGCTGGTTGGGCCGGTATTTCATATGATTGCCAACAGCTTTGTAGAATCCTTTATTGAACGTGCAGATTCAATTTATGGCAATTCATGACAGTATTTATTGATGTCGAAGTTGTTTATGCGTTGTCTGATAACCAGGTCTTAAAAAAATTAAAAGTTCCTACTGGTGCAACTGTTGTACAGGCAATTCAGCTATCAGGCATTGTTAACCAGTTCCCGGACATTGATCTATCCAGAAACTCACTCGGCATATTCAGCCAATTTGTTCAAGGCAACACCATCCTGCAACCCCGCGACCGAATTGAAATCTATCGCCCCTTGATTATCGACCCTAAAGAGGCCAGAAGACACCGCGCAAAATCAAGGAAGATCGCCTCGTAAAAAACTGCTCTCAAGAACTTTATTTTCTGAGATAAATCCAGGATGACCTGCACTTCAATCATCCGATCTGGGCAGAGCATGAATCTCTTTAGGGGAATATCATCAAACTGGGAAACAACAGGAATAACGATGAGAATGGGCCAGATAATACCTGGCCCATCTGGCAGTTACGCAATAATAGCCAGCAATTTTGCGAGAATTGCATTAACCATGGGCTGGAATGCGCCCAGAAAATTATCCAGCTGCAATATGCCTACTACGAAAATCAATAAACCACCTGTCGTAATTCCATATTTCAAGCCAGTTGCAAAATTAACCGATGCCGGTGCACGCGTGTAGGTATCATTTGAGAATCCCAGAAATATCCTTAATATACCCAGTAGAATACCTGTAGCAATACATCCAAAAAACAAATGAAGCGCGCAATGCACTCTGTCCCACAAACCCTGATCAGCCAGTTCAAGACTGGAAAAACGCAGGCAAACAACAATAACAAACAACAAGACCAGTGAATTCCAGAATCCACCAAATCTCACCTTCATCTCATTCTCAAAACTCATATGGTTATCTCCCTAAATATATAGACCCAAAGTAAAACATGCAGAATATCAGTATTGGTTTCTCTGTTTTGCAAATATTACCACGCCAATAAGGCAATTGATCAGTTTTAATTCTGCCTGTTTTGAAGAAATTTTATCAAACCAGAATTTCATATTTCTGAAAGAAATTTCTTTATCCAGAAAAAATATAACCCTCTTAAAATATAAATTTAATAAATCAAAAACATAGATATACCGAGTATTTCTCATGTTATTTATATCTTTTACATTGCCGATTTGTAGTAGAATCATGATCCCATAGGCCTGATACTTATTTTTTAGGACAATAATACGCAATCAATACAATGGATTAATCGTCACACTCGTTAATATTTAGCATACCCGCGTCACATCAGATAAAAAAGATTATCAATTGGAGCATAAAGAATGAAACAAGCAATTCTTTTATTTTGTATCATGTTTTTCTGCACCAGCGTTGCCTTTTCAGGTCAGGGTAGGCTTGATCTGAAATCACAGGCTGTTATGGTATTAAATACCGAAAATAATCACATTATCTATGACAAGAATTCTGATGAGATCCTGCCGATTGCTTCCATTACGAAACTGATGACTGCGATGGTAATACTGGATGCAAATCTGCCATTCCATGAAAAAATTACTATTGATGCAGCTGATGTTGATAAATTAAAGAATACTACTTCGCGGCTAGTCGTCGGAACCAGTTATCCACGATACGAATTGCTTCGACTCGCATTAATGTCATCCGAAAATCGGGCTGCCGCCGCCTTAGGTCGCACCTATCCGGGGGGAATCCAGGCGTTTGTCAATGCCATGAATAAAAAAGCACTGGCCCTGAAAATGGTTAGCAGTCATTTCGTTGAACCTACAGGCCTCAGCAGCCACAATGTATCCACAGCGCGCGACCTCGCAAAATTAGTTATGGCATCGAATGATTATGCGACTATTCGTGATTTCTCAACCACTTCCCAGCACAAGATTTCTCCAGAAAATAAAAAGCACCAACTACAATTTGTTAACTCCAACAGCCTGGTTCGCAGCCAGAACTGGGAAATCGATGTATCAAAAACCGGCTACCTGCATGAAGCAGGCCGCTGTTTAGTGATGCAGGCCAACATCACCGGCAAATCAATCGCCATTATCCTGCTGAACTCATCAGGGAAAAACACCCGCATTGCGGATGCCAATCGTGTAAAGAAATGGATGGAAAGCAGCCAATACCGCAAGCAAGTCTAACTCAATCGATAAATAGCGCTATATTTGGTCTTAAGGTAATCAGTAAAATAGACCGGATTTAACGATTCACCCGTAACACGCTGCACCAGTTGCTGTGGGGTATACAGTTTGCCTTGCGAGTGAATCTTTTTATTCAACCAGTCCTTAATCGGTTCAAAATTCCCGTTTGCCACATAGTCCGCAGTATCCGGCAAATCATGGGTCATCGCCCTGTAAAACTGACAGGCATACAGGGCGCCCAGCGCATACGATGGAAAGTAGCCGAAAGCCCCGCCACTCCAGTGAGAATCCTGCAAAACGCCCAGCGTATCAGTCGGTGGCGTAATACCGAGATACTTCATCATCAGCTCATTCCAGATTTCCGGCAGATCATCCACGCGCAGCGAGTCATCGAATAAGCCCTTTTCAATTTCGTAACGCAAAATGACATGCAGGGGATACGTGAGTTCATCCGCTTCCACCCGTATAAAATCAGGTTTGCACGTATTCACTGCACGATAGAACGAATCAGCCGTCACACCGCTCAGCCTGTCAGGAAATATTGCGTGAATTGTAGCGAAATAATGACGACAAAACCCTTCACTCTGCGCAATCATACGTTCCCAGAACAGGGATTGAGACTCATGAATTCCCATCGTCAGCGATTCAGAAACCGGCAAATCACCCCATTCAAGCGTACGGCCTTGTTCATAGAGCGCATGACCTGTTTCATGAATCACTGCGTACAGCGACTCTATAAAATTATTTTCCTTATAACGCGTGGTAATACGAACATCTGTCGGATGACTTCCCCCGCAGAATGGATGAATCGATACATCCATACGCCCCTGATCAAACCGGAAACCAATATCCTTGCATATCCTGCGGGCCAGTGCCTCCTGTTTCTCAATTGGAAACTGCCCCGACAGAAAAGAAGTATCCGGTTGAAACCGGCTCTCACGAATCATCTGGATAAATGGAATCAGATCCATCTTAAGCTGCTCGAATACCGGCGTTATGTCACTCATGGTGGTGCCCCGTTCGAACAGACTGATATTGGCGTCATACGCGTTATGTTCAGGAAAGGCATAAGAAGCCCACTCTTTCTTCAACTCCAGAAAACGTTTGATGATCGGTGCAAAATCAGAGAATTTATTTTCCTGCCGAGCCTTTGCCCAGACAGGCTGACCACGGGAACCCAGCTCAGCCATTTCCCGCACCAGTCGTTTCGGAATTTTTACCCCCAGCTCATAGCTGCGGCAGGCCTCATCGATATTACATCGCTCAATCGCATTGAAGGTATCGATGTCTTCATCTTTTAATGCAGCCAGACAATCCCCAATGCCGGGATCCGTCATGCGTTCATGAATGATCCCGGCCAGCGCGGATATCTGCCTGGCCCGTGCTTCCGCTGCACCCGGCGGCATCATGACTTCCTGATCCCAGCCGATCGTGCTCATGACACCATTCAAATGGGAAATTTCCTCAAGTCTTTCAACCAGGTTAAGATAATTTTTATTGCGCATTTTTTATTTAATTTGATTGGATTTATTACAGAAATACTGATAAC